>QFCS01000682.1_pt1 | contig 182280 bp, 169 predicted proteins | sample 3576561 | NCBI WGS metagenome assembly QFCS01 | reverse complement strand
TGGGTCTGCGCCTCGCCGCGGCTGTTGTTGAGGATGGCGCCAGGCGCGCCCACGTCGAACTGGCGGTAGCTGTTGCGGCTCACGCCGGCCGCACTGGGCGTCTGGATGTTGACCAGCGCCACGCCGTTGCCCGCCGACAGCACCGTGGGCCGCTGGCGGCCCGGCGCGTTCGGGTCGGCCACGATCTGTGACCACGCCGGCCACGGCAACAAGCCCATGGCCACGGCGGTGGCCAGTGCCCGATGGACGAGCCGCCGCTGGTTGTATCGGTTCATGTTGATCTCTCCCTGACACTCAAAAGCCCACGCTCAACTGAAAACCGGCCACGGTCTTGGCCGTGCGGAACCCCTGCGGCTGGTGCAGGGGCGCGCCGATGAAGGCGTCGTAGGACAACACCCCCCACCCACCCCGCAGGCCCAGCACGGCGCCCGCCAGGCGCCGACCGACGAGCCAGACCGCGCTGGGCCCTCCCACGCGCCCCTGGTCCACGCCGGCGTAGAGCTGCTGGCCGCTGTCGCCCAGCAGCAGGCCCAGCTCGTTGCGCCAGACCCAGCCGCGCTCGCCGGTCAGGCTGCTCTCGCCATCAAAACCGCGCACGCTGTAGCGCCCGCCAATGGCGAAGCGGTCCTGCGGGGTGAGCGGTGTGCGTTCGCGTTGCCCGCGCCATTGGCTGCTGAAGTGCAGGCGCGCACCCCACAGATCGACAGGCTGGGACCAGGCCGCGTCCACGTTCAGCACCTGCAAGCGCGAGGTCCCTTCGCCATAGGCCTGCTCTGGCGCGGGCAGCGCGCCGAATGCGCCGGTGCCGCGCTTGAAGCTGGCACGCAGCTCGAGGCGCGCGCGCCCGAACTGGTGTTGGTGCTCGGCGCCAAACTCCCAGCCGCCCGTGGCGCGGCGCTGCACCTCGATCTCGGTGTCGTCGATGAAGTTGCGCGACTGGCGTGCGAAGGCCTTCAGCTGCAGCGTGGTCTTGCTCGCCCCGTCGCGGTGCACCAGGCGCGAGAGCGTGATGTCCTGCTGCGCGCCAGAGCCGCTGTAGCGGTAGTCCTGGTACAGACCGGCCACGCTTTGAAAGTAGCTGTAGCGGCTGGCATTGAAGCCCAGGCCCCAGTAGCCCAGGGGCAGCGAGTAGTGCAGGCTGGCGTTGCGCGTGCCGCGCGCGCCGGGCTCGCCGCCCCCCAGGTCTCGGCCCTGCGTGAGGTAGAACAGGTCGTTGAGCGTCCACCAATGGTCCGCGCTGAGCGTGGCGCTGGCCTGGTAGCGGCCGGTGGCCCGGGTGCCGCTGTCGTCGAGCGAAAGGCTCAGGCGCAAGGGCAGGGCCTGCCTCCAGCGGAGGATCAGTTCGCTCTCGGCAGGGCCTTTGCCGGGCACGATCTGGATGTCCGCCTCCACGGTGGGCACGCGGCGCAGGTTCTCCAGCGCCTGCTCGATGTCGCGCAGATTGAGGATGTCGCCCACGCGGGCTGGCACTGCATTGAGCTGCGTGGCGCGCGGCGAGGTGCCGTCGGCGAAGCGGATGGCGCTGATGCGACCGGGCAGCAGGCTCAGCCGCAAGCTGCCCTGCGACAGGTCTTGCGGCTCGAGCAGGATGCGCGAGGTGGTGAAGCCCCGGGCCGTCAGCCGCCGCTGCGCGCGGGCCGCCGCGATCGACACACCCTCGGCGCCCAGGCAGCGGCCAATGGCCGGATCGGCGCCGGCCACCAGGTCCTGCAGGACAAACTGGAAGCGATCGCTCTCGGCGCCGGTCAGCGCGATGTGCCGCACGGCAACGCACGGCGCTTCCTGTTCGGGCCAGCGCAGTGCAGGCAGCGGACCATCGGGCGTGCCCCACACCTCGGCGCCGCGTTGCAACGCCTCGCGCTGCTGCAGTTGGCGCTCTTCGGCCCGGCGGTGTTCGATGGGCGCGCGCGCGCCGGCCTCGGCCGCGGTCTGCGCCCCGGCGGGCGCGACAAGCAGGAAGAGCAGCAGGCCACAGGCCTGCATCGGGCGTTGAAGGGTCACGGGGCGCAAGCGGTCGGCCTTGGAAAAGGCGCGAATTACAACCGCGGCGCGCGGTCACAACGGGCGGGGGGTATGCATGGCCGGCCGGCGGCCGGCGCGCTGGTTCAGCGCCCGTCCAGCACCGCCGGCAGCCAGCCGCGCAGGCTGTTGAGGAAGGCCCACTCCCGCACCCGCTCCAGGGCCGACAGCGGCACCACCGCTTCGCGCAAACGCCCTTCGTCCAAGGCCTGCTGCCGGGCGATGCCCGGCAGCAGGCCGCAGTCCAGCGCCGGCGTGACCCAGCCGTCGTCGAAGCGCAGGGCGATGTTGCCGCGCGTGCACTCGGTCAGCTCGCCGTCGTCGTTCCACAGCAGCGTGTCGAACACCCCGGGCGCCACGCGTTCGGCCGCTTCGTAGTGCGCGCGGCGCGTGGTCTTGTGGCGCACGAAGGGCGAATGCGCGGCCGCGAAGGGGTGCTCGGCCAAGCGCAGGCGCACCGGCGTCGGCGTGACGGCCATGGCATGGGCCGTGGCCCGCACGCGTCCGTCGCGTGGGCAGAGCACGCGCACGCGCCAGGGGCCCGAGGGATGCGCCTCGGCCAGCGCACGCAAGGCCCGCGACCAGGCCTCGTCGGTCCAGGCGAAGCCCAAGTGGCGTGCCGAGCCCGCCATGCGCGCTCGGTGGCGCGGCTCATGCCGCCAGCGGCCGTCCTCCAGCAGCAGGGTTTCCAGCAGCTCGAACGGTTCGGCCGCGCGCACCGCGAAGGCGCCCTTGTGCTGCCATTCGCGCCATTCGGCCCGCGCGCGCGAACCCGCCGTGACGCCGCTGCCCACGCCCAGGGTCAGGGCACGCTCGCGAACCACCACCGTGCGGATGGCCACGTTGAAGGTGGCGCCGCCGCCCGGCCGCAGCACGCCCACGGCGCCGCAATACACGCCGCGTGCGCTGGTCTCGTGCTGCACGATGCGGCGCATGGCCTGGCGCTTGGGCGCGCCGGTGACCGAACCGCAAGGGAACAGGGCGCGCAGCAACTCCACCAGCGCCACCCCCGGCCGCGTGCGCGCGCGCACGTCGGAGGTCATCTGCCACACCGTGGGCAGCGGGCGGGCGTCGAACAGCGAGGGCACCGCCACCGAACCGGGTCGCGCGACCCGGGAGAGGTCGTTGCGCAGCAGGTCGACCACCATCACGTTCTCGGCGCGCTCCTTGGGGCAGGCCACCAGGCGCGCGGCCTGCGCGGCGTCCTCGCGCGGGTCCAGGCCGCGCGGCGCGGTGCCTTTCATGGGCCGCGTCAGCACCTGGTCGCCGTCCCAGTCGAAGAACAGCTCGGGCGACAGGCTCAGCACCTGCTGCCCGCCGCCGTCGACAAAGGCCGCGTAATCGGCGGGCTGCTCGCGCCGCAGGCGCTCGAACAGATCGAGCGCGTGGCCTTCGTTCAGCTCGCCGCGCCAGCGCCCGGTGTGGTTCACCTGGTAGACCTCGCCGGCCTCGATGGCCAGCAGCAAGTCCGCCAGCGCGGCGTCGACATCCGCTCGGGCGCCGGGCGCATCGGTCCAGCGCGCGCGCACGGCGGGTGGATCGCGCGGCGGGTCGGTGTCCATCGACAGCGGGGCATCGTGCACGCCGAACCAGGCCAATGGCCCCTCGGGCGCGTGCGTGGGCAGGGCGGGGTCGAAGGCGCCCGCGGCCTCGTAGGCCAGCCAGCCCACCACCCAGGCGCCCTGCCGCGCGGCGGCCTGCGCGGCCTCGATCACCGGCACGACCTCGGACAGCGCCGCGGCCCGCAGCACGGCGCGCGGCGCGCCGAAGTCCAGCCGCAGCGCGGCGTGCGACGCCAGACCGCTCGCCGCGAAGGCGAGCCGGGCGTGCACGCCCCCGGCGCTCACGCCGCGCCGATGTTCGGCACCAGCGCGCCCGCGTCCTGGCCCGCCTTGTGCGCGGCGGTGAAGGCCAGCATGCGGTCGATGGGCAGGCGCGCGCGCGGGATCAGCCCGGGGTCCACGTGGATCTGGTTGAGACCCTTTTCCAGCACCTGGGCCACGCCCGCCAGCCCGTTCATGGCCATCCAGGGGCAGTGCGCGCAGCTCTTGCAGGTGGCGCTGTTGCCGGCCGTGGGCGCCTCGATGAAGACCTTGCCCGGGTTCTGCTGGCGCAGCATGTGCATCATGCCCTTGTCGGTGGCGACGATGAACTCGGGCGCGTCCAGTTCCTTGGCGGCCTTGAGGATGGCCGAGGTGGAACCCACCGCGTCGGCCAGCGCGATCACGTCGGCCGGGCTCTCGGGGTGCACCAGCACCTTGGCCTGCGGGTGCTCCTGCTTGAGCGCCGCCAGCTCGAAGGCCTTGAACTCGTCGTGCACGATGCACGAGCCGTTCCACATCAGCATGTCGGCGCCGGTCTCGCGCTGGATGTAGCCGCCCAGGTGCTTGTCGGGCGCCCAGAGGATCTTGTGGCCCTTGTCTTTCAACGCGCGCACGATGTCCAGCGCGCAGCTGCTGGTGACCAGCCAGTCGGCGCGCGCCTTCACCGCCGCGCTGGTGTTGGCGTAGACCACCACGGTGCGGTCGGGGTGCGCGTCGCAGAAGGCGCTGAACTCATCGATCGGGCAGCCGAGGTCCAGCGAGCAGTTGGCGTCCAGGTCGGGCATGAGCACGGTCTTCTCCGGGCTCAGGATCTTGGCCGTCTCGCCCATGAAGCGCACGCCCGAGACCACCAGCGTGGTGGCCGGGTGGTCGCGCCCGAAACGCGCCATCTCCAGCGAATCGCTCACGATGCCGCCGGTGGCGATGGCCAGATCCTGCAGGTCGGGGTGCACGTAGTAGTGCGAGACCATGACCGCGTTGCGCTCCTTCAGCAGGCGCTTGATGCGCTCCATGAGCTCGGCGCGCTGCTTCGGCCCGGGCTCCACCGGCACGCGCGCCCAGGCGTGCTGCGTGGGGCAGGCGGGTTGTTCGTATTCGACGTCGATGATGGCTTCGTTGCTCATGCCAGTCCTCCTCACAGCGCCTCGAAGCGCATGGAAAAGTCGATCGCCTTGACGTCCTTCGTCAGGGCCCCGATGGAGATGCGGTCGACACCTGTTTCTGCAAGCGCCCGCACGGTGGACAGGTTCACGCCGCCCGAGATCTCCAGGATGGCGCGGCCGGCGTTGCGGCGCACGGCCTCGCGCAGCGTGGGCAGGTCCATGTTGTCCAGCAGCACCATGGTGGCGCCGCAGGCCAGGGCCTCGTCGAGCTGCGCCAGCGTCTCGACCTCGATCTCGACGAAGCGCGCGGCCGGCGCGGTGTCGCGCACGCGCTGCAGCACCGCGGCCACGCCGCCCGCGGCGGCGATGTGGTTCTCCTTGATCAGCACGGCGTCGAACAGGCCGATGCGGTGGTTCACGCCACCGCCGGTGGTCACGGCGATCTTCTGCGCCAGCCGCAGGCCCGGCAGGGTCTTGCGCGTGTCGACGATGGCCGCGCGGGTGCCGGCCACGGCCGCCACATAGGAGGCCGTCTGCGTGGCCACGGCCGACAGCAGTTGCAGGAAGTTCAGCGCCGTGCGCTCGGCCGTCAGCAGCGGCTGCGCGCGGCCTTCGATGCTGAGCACGGTCTGGTCGGGCTCGCAGCGCGCGCCCTCGGCCACGTGCCAGGTGAGCGTGGCCTGGGGGTCGAGCGCATGCACGGCGGCGGCGACCCAGGGCGTGCCGCACAACACGGCGCTCTCGCGCGCGATCACGCGGGCGCGGGCCGGGCGTGAGGCGTCGACCAGCGCGGCGGTGAGGTCACCCGTGGCCACGTCTTCGGCAAGGGCGCGCGCGACGTCCTGCGCGGCCAGCGCGGCGATGTCGGCGGAGGTGTAGTCGCTGAGGTGTTTCATCGTGGGGAAAAGGCCGGTGAAAGGGCCGCCGGAAAGACCGTCCGGCGGGCACGCATCCGAATGGTGCAATGCACTATAGTCCCGCATTCTCGTTCACCGCCTGGCCCGCGCCGGACCACGACATGAGCAACCCCACCCCCGCCACGCCCTACGGCACGCTGCCGGCGGCCTCTCCCCTGCCCGCCCGCAAGCCCGTGAGCCTTCCACGACTGGCCGAGCTGCGCGAGCGCGGCGAAAAGATCACCATGCTGACCGCCTACGACGCCACCTTCGCGGCCGTCGCGGACGCGGCCGGCGTCGAATGCATCCTGGTCGGCGATTCGCTCGGCATGGTCTGCCAGGGCCTGGCCAGCACCGCCGGCGTGACGCTGGAGACCATGGCCTACCACGTGGAAAGCGTGGCGCGCGGTCTGCGCCGCGTGCAGGGCACGGCCTGGCTGCTGGGCGACCTGCCCTTCGGCAGCTACCACGAGTCGAAGGAACAGGCCATGCGCAGCGCCGCGCAGCTGGTGCACGCGGGCGCGCACATGATCAAGCTCGAAGGCGGCGGCTGGACCGCCGACACCGTGCGCTTCCTGGTCGAGCGTGGCATCCCCGTCTGCGCCCACCTGGGCCTCACGCCACAGACCGTGCACGCACTCGGCGGCTACCGCGTGCAGGGGCGCGACGACCAGGCTGCGCTCACGCTCAAGCGCCACGCGCTCGAACTGCAGGACGCCGGCGCCACCATGCTGGTGCTGGAGATGGTGCCGGCCGCGCTGGCGGCCGAGATCACCCAGCAGCTGCCGCGCTGCCACACCATCGGCATCGGCGCCGGCAAAGGCACGGCCGGCCAGGTGCTGGTGATGCACGACATGCTGGGCATCAACCTGGGCAAGAACCCGAAGTTCGTGCGCAACTTCATGGACGGCGCCAGCTCGGTGCGCGAGGCCATGGCCAATTTCGTCAGTGCCGTCAAGAGCGGCCAGTTCCCCGATGACAGCCTGCACGCCTGGTGAGATGAAAGTCGTTCACACCATCGCCGAACTGCGCGACGCGCTGCGGCCCTTCGATTCCCCCGCCCTGGTGGCCACCATGGGCAACCTGCACGCCGGCCACCTCGCGCTGATGAAGGCCGCCAAGCCGCTGGGCGACGTGGCCGTGGCGAGCATCTTCGTCAACCGCCTGCAGTTCGCGCCGCACGAGGACTTCGACACCTACCCACGCACCCTGGAGGCCGACTGCGAGAAGCTGCGCGGCGCGGGCTGCGACATCGTGTTCGCGCCCAGCGAACGCGAGATGTACCCCGAGCCCCAGGGCTTCAAGGTGCAGCCGCCCGCCGAGCTCGCCGACATCCTCGAAGGCCATTTCCGCCCCGGCTTCTTCACCGGCGTGTGCACGGTGGTGATGAAGCTCTTCCAATGCGTGTTCAGCGAGGCCAAGGGCCGGCGCAGCGCGCTGTTCGGCCTCAAGGACTACCAGCAGCAATTGGTCGTGCGCCGCATGGTGAAGCAGCTCGCGCTGCCCATCGACATCGTGAGCGCCGCCACCGAGCGCGCCGCCGACGGCCTGGCGCTGAGCTCGCGCAACAGCTACCTGAGCGAGAGCGAGCGCGCCGAGGCGGTCCAGCTCTCGCTGGCGTTGCGCGCCCTGGCGCGCGACGCGCTGGCGGCGGCCGACGGCCTGGAGCGCCAGCTGCCCGCCCTGGAGCAGCGCGCCATGCAGGCCCTGGCCGCGCGCGGCTGGCAGCCCGACTACCTGACGGTGCGCCGCCGCGAGGACCTGCAGGCGCCGAAGGCGGGCGATGCGCTGGTGGTGCTGGGCGCCGCGCGGCTCGGCAATACGCGCCTGATCGACAACCTGGAGATCTGAGGCGCCGACCCGGCCTCAGAGGCCTTCGGCCTTGGGGTCACGCCCCATGAGCGCGGCCACCGCCTCATCGGGCCGCAGCCGGCCTTCGAGCAGGGCCACCACCGCGTCGGTGATGGGCATGTCCACGCCCAGCCGCTGGGCGCGCTGCGACACGGTGCGCGCGCTGTACACGCCCTCCGCCACGTGGCCCAGCGAGGCCACCGCCTGCTCCAGCGTTTGGCCCTTGGCCAGGAGCCGCCCCACCTGCCGGTTGCGCGACAGGTCACCCGTGGCCGTGAGCACCAGGTCGCCCAGGCCGGACAGCCCCATGAAGGTCTCGGCGCGCGCGCCCAGGGCCAGGCCCAGGCGGGTCATCTCGGCCAGGCCGCGCGTGATGAGCGCGGCGCGCGCGTTCAGGCCCAGGTTCAGGCCGTCGCACAGGCCGGTGGCGATGGCCAGCACGTTCTTCACCGCGCCGCCGACTTCCACGCCGGCCACGTCGTCGTTGGCGTAGATCCGCAGCGTCGGCCCATGGAAGGCGTTGACCAGGGCCTCGCGCACGTCGGCGCGCGCGCTGGCGGCCACCAGCGCCGTGGGCTGGCCGCGCGCCACCTCCTGCGCGAAGCTGGGGCCGCTGAGCACCCCGGTGGGCAGGTCTGGCGCCACGGCGGCGGCAATCTCATGGCCCAGCAGGCCCGCCTGGTCGGCCGAGGCCGCGCGCTCGAAGCCCTTGCAGAGCCAGGCCACGGGCACGGCCAGGCCGCGCAGTTCCTGCAGCCAGCCGCGCAGCGCGGCCATGGGCGTGGCCACGATGACCAGGTCGGCCTCGGCCAGCAGGGGCGCGGCCTCGCCTGAGGCCACGCACAGGCCCTCGGGCAGGGCCAGACCGGGCAGGTAGCGCTGGTTCTCGCGCTGGCGGTCGATGGCGATGGCCTGCGCCGGGTCGCGCGCCCACAGGCTCACGCGGGTGGCGCCGAGCCGCGCGCCCGCGATGGCCAGCGCCGTGCCCCAGGCGCCGGCGCCCAGCACCACGGTGCGCGGCGGTGCGGCGTGCGTCATGCGCGGGAGATCAGGTGATGATGCGCGGCGCCTCGGCCGTGTCCTGACCCGCCTGCTGCTGCTCGTACATGGCCTGGAAGTTGATCTCGGCCAGGTGCACGGGCGGGAAGCCGGCGCGCTGGATCACGTCGGCCACGTTGCCGCGCAGGTAGGGGTAGACGATCTGCGGGCAGGCGATGCCCATGATCGGGCCCATCTGCTCTTCGGGCAGGTTGCGGATCTCGAAGATGCCGGCCTGCTTGCATTCCACCAGAAACACCGTCTTGTCCTTGATCTTGGTGGTGACGGTGGCCGTCACGCGCACCTCGAACACGCCCTCGGCCACGGGCTGGGCATCCACGCCGAGCTGGATGTCCACCGTGGGCTGCTCCTGCTCGAGCAGGATGGCCGGCGAGTTGGGCTGCTCCAGCGAGGCTTCCTTGAGGTAGATGCGCTGGATCTGGAAAACGGGCGTGTCGGTGTCGGCCATGGTGCGTCTCGGGTGTCGGGAATGAAAAAGCCCGCCGGGGAAGTCCCTCAGCGGGCACAGCGACGGATTATGTCAGCCGCGAATGGCGGCCGCCCGTCAGGCGGCCTGCAGCAGCGGGGCCAGGCCGCCGCGCGCGTCCAGCGCGTGCAGGTCGTCGCAGCCCCCCACGTGGGTGTCGCCGATGAAGATTTGCGGCACGCTGGTGCGCCCCGCCCGTTCCGCCATGCGGGCGCGCAGTTCGGGCTGGCCATCGACCACGATCTCTTCGTAGTCCGTCACGCCGCGGGCCTGAAGCAGCGCCTTGGCGCGGTGGCAGTAGGGGCAGTAGTCGCTGGAGTAGATGGTGACCTTGGGCATGCGGGTGCTCGGCGAGGCAAAACCCAGATGATCAGGCTTTCTCGCTCGGCAGGCCGGCGGTGCGCCAGGCACCCATGCCACCCGTCAGGGATTGCGGATTCTCGTAGCCCAGCTTCTTGGCCACCGCCACGGCCCGGTTGGCGCGCGCGCCGGTCGGACAGACGAAGATCAGCGGCAGGGCCTTGTTCTTGACGGCGCCGGGCAGCTTGGCCTCCAGCTCGTCCAGCGGCAGGTGCCGGGCGCCGACGATGTGTCCCTCGGCGAATTCCTTGGCGTCGGAGACGTCGATCACGACCGCCTTCTGGCGGTTCATCAGCGTCACGGCGTCGGCGGCGTTGAGGGTGCCGGTGCGTCCGCCGGCCTTGACGGCCGGCCACACCAGCAGGGCGCCCGACACGAAGGCCACGGCGATCAGGACCCAGTTCTCGATGAAGAAGCTCACGGTGTTACCTTGGTGGGAAAGGCCGCGATTCTAAAATGCGCGGTTTCCGATCCTTCCGGCGCCCGGCGCCCCGCACTCCGCCATGCACAAGCTCGTCCTCATCCGCCACGGCGAATCCACCTGGAACCTCGAAAACCGCTTCACCGGCTGGACCGACGTGGACCTCACGCCCACCGGGGTGTCGCAGGCCCTGTCGGCGGGGCAACTGCTCAAGGCGGAGGGCTACGACTTCGACATCGCCTACACCAGCGTGCTCAAGCGGGCCATCCACACGCTCTGGCACGTGCTCGACGCCATGGACCGCACCTGGCTGCCGGTGGTCAAGAACTGGCGCCTGAACGAACGCCACTACGGCGCCCTGCAGGGCCTGAACAAGGCCGACATGGCCGCCCAGTACGGGGACGAGCAGGTGCTGGTCTGGCGCCGCAGCTACGACACGCCGCCGCCCGCCCTGGAACCCAGCGACCCGCGCAGCGAGCGCAGCGACCGCCGCTACGCCCGCCTCAAGCCCGAGGACGTGCCGCTGACGGAATGCCTGAAGGACACCGTGGCGCGCGTCATCCCGTTCTGGAACGAGGCGCTCGCGCCGGCCATCCAGTCGGGCAAGCGCGTCGTGGTGGCGGCGCACGGCAACAGCATCCGCGCCCTGGTGAAATACCTCGACGGCATCTCCGACGCCGAGATCGTCGGCCTGAACATCCCCAATGGCATCCCGCTGGTCTACGAGCTCGACGAGCAGCTCAAGCCGGTCCGCCGCTACTACCTGGGCGACGCCGAAGCGGCCGCCAAGGCCGCCGCCGCCGTGGCGGCTCAGGGCAAGGCCTGAGCCCCTGCGCCCGCCTGGACGGGCGAAACCGCCGCCGGCCGGTGGGGAACCCCGACGAGGCCACATTCTCCAAGGTGTATATTGGCCCGCAGGGCCAAGGGCCCTTGTTGGGCAGATTGCAAAGGTGATTCCATGACGAAGCGGGTCGGTTCCAAGCTCAGGACCGTTGGCTGGGTGGCCATTGGCGCGGTGGCCGGTGCGCTCACCACGGTGCAATTGCAGGCGGTGGCGCGCAACACGCTCACCCCCCTGCCGCTGGAAGAACTCCAGCAACTCGCCGCCGTGTTCGGCATGGTCAAGACGGACTATGTGGAACCGGTGGACGAGAAGAAGCTGATCTCGGACGCCATCTCCGGCATGGTGAGCAGCCTCGACCCGCACTCGCAGTACTTCGACAAGAAGTCCTTCAAGGAATTCCGCGAGGGCACCAGCGGCCGCTTCGTGGGCGTGGGCATCGAGATCACCATGGAAGACGGCCTGGTCAAGGTCGTCACCCCGATCGAGGACTCGCCCGCGTTCCGGGCCGGCCTCAAGAGCGGCGACCTGATCACGCGCATCGACGACACCGCCGTCAAGGGCCTCACCATCAACGAGGCCGTCAAGCTCATGCGCGGTGAGCCGCGCACCAAGGTGCTGCTGAGCATCCTGCGCAAGGACGAGGACCGCAGCTTCACCGTCACCATCACGCGCGAGGAAATCAAGACCGTGAGCGTGAAGTCGCGCACGGTCGAGCCGGGCTACGCCTGGGTGCGCGTCTCGCAGTTCCAGGAACGCACCATCGACGACTTCACGCGCAAGCTCGAAGACCTCTACCGCGCCGACCCGAACATGAAAGGCCTGGTGCTCGACCTGCGCAACGACCCCGGCGGCCTGCTGGACGCCGCCGTCGGCCTGTCGGCCGTGTTCCTGCCCGAGAACGTGACCGTGGTGTCCACCAACGGCCAGTTGGAAGAAAGCAAGTTCATTTACAAGGCCATCCCGCAGCACTACCTGCGCCGCGGCGGCAACGACTCGATCCGCCGCCTGACCGAGAACACCAAGGGCATCTACAAGCGCCTGCCGCTGGTGGTGCTGGTCAACGAAGGGTCGGCCTCGGCCAGCGAGATCGTCGCAGGGGCCCTGCAGGACCACAAGCGCGCCACCGTCATGGGCAGCCAGACCTTCGGCAAGGGCTCGGTGCAGACGGTTCGCCCGCTGGGCCCCGACACCGGACTCAAGCTCACCACCGCGCGCTACTACACGCCCTCGGGCGTGTCCATCCAGGGCAAGGGCATCGTGCCCGACGTCATGGTGGACGAGACGGCCGATGGCAACCTGTTCGCCGCCCTGCGCACCCGCGAGGCCGACCTGAACAACAGCCTGGGCAGCACGCCGCACGGCCCCATGACGGACGCGCAGCGCGAGGCCGAGAAGAAGCGCGAGGAAGCGCGCGAGGAAGCCCGCAAGAAGCTCGAAGAGGAAGCCCGCAAGAACCCCGGCCAGCGCCTGGTGCCCGAGTTCGGCAGCGACAAGGACTTCCAGCTTCAGCAGGCGCTGAACCGCCTCAAGGGCCAGCCGGTGGTGGTCAGCAAATCGCAGACCGTGCGCCCCGACGAGAAGAAAGAGAACTGAGCCCCGGCGGGCCGCGCGCCGGCCCGCCGCCCTCTTCCCGCGCGGCCCCGTCGCGCCAAACCGCGTGAACGACGCCCAACTGCTGCGCTACTCGCGCCACATCCTGCTCGACGAACTCGGCGTCGAGGGCCAGCAGCGCCTGCTGGCCTCGCACGCCTTGCTCATCGGCGCGGGCGGGCTGGGCTCGCCGGTGGCGCTGTACCTGGGCAGCGCCGGCGTCGGGCGGCTCACGGTGATCGACGACGACACCGTCGACGAGACCAACCTGCAGCGCCAGATCGCGCACAACCTGGCGCGCGTGGGTCGGCCCAAGGCCGAGTCCGTGCGCGAGGCGATCGCCGCCCTCAACCCAGACGTGCAGGTCACCGCCCTGAACCAGCGCGCCGACGACGCCCTTCTCGACGCCTGGGTGCCCACGGCCGACGTGGTGATCGACGGCTGCGACAACTTCGCCACGCGCCAGTTGGTCAACCGGGCCTGCGTGCGCCACGGCAAACCGCTGGTGTCTGGCGCGGCGATCCGCTTCGACGGCCAGTTGGGCGTGTTCGATCCGCGCGTGGCCGACGCACCCTGCTATGCCTGCGTTTTTCCTCCCGACGCCGACGTGGAAGAGGTGCGCTGCGCCACCATGGGCGTGTTCGCGCCGCTGGTGGGCATCGTGGGCAGCATGCAGGCGGCCGAAGCGCTGAAGCTCCTCGCGGGCCTGGGCTCGCGCCGCACCAGCCACCTGCTCATGCTCGACGGCCGCGAGCTGGCATTCCACGACATCGCGCTCAAGCGCGACCCGCACTGCCCTGTCTGCGGCTCAGCGCACGGCGGCGCCTCGGCGCTCGGCTGAGGCCGGCGCCGGCCCGGGCGGCTCGCAGGGCCCGTGCCGGCGGCGAAAATCGCGCGGTGCCTCGGGTGCCTCCCCGCCCCCCCACACGCCGCGGCGTGCCTCGCGCGCCCGCGCCTCCTCCGTCACGTAGCGCCCCTGGCCACGCCAGCGCGCGGCCCAGGCCCAGCCGGCGCGCACCAGCCAGGCGTTCGTGTCTTCGCCCGCGAAGGCCAGGCGCGCCAGGCCCCGGCCGTAGCCGTCGCGCGCGCGCACATGCACCGTGACGGACCGGTTGAGCACGCGAGCGGCCAGGGCGTCGCGCGCGGCCACGCCCACGCGCTGGCAGATCTCGGGGGCGTCGAGGCCGTCCAGGCGCAGCTTGCGCCAGCGCCCGCCCGAGGCCGGCTGCACCCACAGGGTGTCGCCGTCGAACACGCGCATGACGCGCGCCGAATAGACCGTTTCGCCCGCCGCCGAGGCCACGGCGAGGCCGGCCAGCAGCGCGCCGGCCAGCGCGGCCGCGAAGCGCCGCATCAACCCTTGCGGCCGCCCATGACCAGCAGCACCACTCCCACGGCGATGGCACCGATGCCGGCCCACACGGGCACGTTGATGGTTTCCTTCTGCTTGACCGAGAGCTCCACCGGGCCGAGCTTCACGGCCTCGGTGTCCTTGGTGTAGGTGAAGCTGCCCATGACGAGGCCGATGGCCCCCGCCGCGATGAGCACGACGCCGACGACTTTGGCAAGGTTCATGTGGAGGTTCCGTTGGATGGTCAGGAAGGCCCGATGATGCACCAGCCTGGGCGCCAGGACCGGCGCCCGGTGTGAGCAACAAGGGCTCCAGCGTCGACGGGGCCATGCCGGCGCCGCCAAGGAAGCCCCCTCAGGCGCGCGCGTCGAGCCCCCGCAGGCCGGCCACCGTGCTCAGCAGCGCCTGCGCCGCCTCGGTGCCCTTGGCGCCGAAGTGCTGCTGCAGGAACTTGCGGTGCTCCACGTGTTCGTGGAAGTGGTGCGGCGCCTGCACCGCGCAGATCACCGGCACGCCGGTCTTCAGCTGCACGTCCATCAGCGCCCGCACCACGGCGTCGGCGACGAAGTCGTGGCGGTAGACGCCGCCGTCCACCACCAGCGCGCTGCCCACCACGGCCGCGTAGCGCCCCGACTGCGCCAGGCGCTGCACGTGCAGCGGGATTTCGAAGGCGCCCGCCACGTCGAAGACGTCGATCGCCCCGGGCCCGAAGCCGGCGCGCGCCATCTCGGCGAAGAAGGCGTCGCGCGAGCGCTGCACGATGTCGGCGTGCCAGGACGCCTCGACGAAGGCGAAGCGCAGCTCGCGCGGCAGCGGGGGAAGGTCGATGAGGGGTGGGGCGTCGGGCATGGAAGGCATTCTAGGAGCCCACGATCCAGCCCTCGAGCGGGTCGAAGTCCGGCAGGCCCCAGCGCGCATCGCCCGCGCGCCGGCGCTGCAGCGCCCAGGCCGCCTGCAGCAGGCACAGCACCGCGTCCAGCCGGTCGCCGCTGGCGTCGTCGGCCAGGTCGTCGCGCTGCGCGTGGGTGAGCCGCAGCCGCAGGCCAGCCGCCTGCAGCAAGGGCGCATGGCCATTTTCCAGCGCGTTCACCAGGGTCTTGCGCGCGATCAGGCGCTCGCCGGTCTGCCGGGCCTTGTCGTCGCTCTTGTAGGACGCCACACCCAGCACGCTGCGCGCGAGCAAGCCGGGATAGGCCTCCAGCGCCACGCGCTGCGGGTCGCCGTCGAGCAGGCCGGGCAGGTGCGCACCGGCGGCGATCAGGCGCGGCACGCCCGCGTGCATCATGAAGGCCACCGGCGGGTTCACCCACTTCATGCTCGGGCTCGAGCCGGCCGGCCCATCGGTGGCGCGGTGCGCGAACTTGCCGCCCACCGGGCGTGCGTCGCAAAAGGCCGCGAAGGCCTCGCGGATGGCCGCGCGCGGCAGCGCCGCGTAGTGCGCCATGCAGGCGCGCCAGTCCTGGGGCCAGCCCAGGGCCTGCACCAGCTCGCGTGGCAAGCCGAACGGCAGATCGAAGCCGCCCACCCAGGGGCCGGGCGCGCGCAGGCGCTCGCCCCAGGCGTCCAGCGATTCGAAACGCTCGACGGCGTCGAGCAGCACGCGGCCCCGCTCGGCGCGGCCCACGGCCAGCACGATGGGCTTGCGCCGCGTCGGCGCGCTCGTGAAATCACAGCCCAGCAGCGTGAAGTCCATGGCCGAACCCACACCAACTCAGGCCAGGGCCAGCGCCGCCACGCCCAGTCCGATGCACAGCGCGCCCAGGATGCGCAGGCCCCGGTCGCCTTCGCGCAGCAGGTGGCCACCGATGAGCGCGGCGAACAGCATGGACACCTCGCGCGCCGGCGCCACGTGCGACAGCGGCGCGCGCTGCATGGCGAACAGCACCAGCACGTAGGCCACCGGACTGAGCATCGCCACCAGCAGCGCGTGGCGCCACTGCAGGCGCCACAGGCGCAGTGCCTCGGCGCGGTCGCTCAGCACACGCGGCGAGAACAGCACCAGCCGCACGAGGTTGCCCATGTAGTCGACCAGGATGGGCGACATCAGCAGCACCTTCACCGCGTAGCCGTCCACCACAGAATAGGCCGCGATGGACAGGCCCGTGAGCGCGCCGTAGTAGAGGCCGCGGTGCAGGCGCTCGCGTTTGGCCGGGTCATGCGCCGCGCGCCACAGGCCCGGGCCGCCCGCGATGAGGAACACGCCACCCACCACCGCCGCGATGCCGGCGGCGCCGAGCGCGCTCAGGCGCTCGCCGAGGAACAGCACCGCCACCAGTGCGGTGATCAGCGGGCCGCTGCCGCGCGCCAGCGGGTAGACCACCGTGAGGTCGGCGCGCCGGTAACCGCGCAACAAGGTGGTGAAGTAGACAACGTGGATGACGCCGCTGGCCACCACCATGGCCCATTCGGTGGCGCCCCAGCGCGGCAGTTCGCTGCGCGCGAACCACCAGCCCACAGGCGCCCAGATCACGGCGATCAGCGCGGAGGAGAACCAGGCGAAGCGCGTGTCCCCGCCCGCGTGCTTGGCGGCGATGTTCCAGCCCGCGTGGATCAGGCCCGCGAGCAGGATGAGCAGGAACGCATCGAGCGCCATGGAACGGTGCCGGGCGGGCCCGGGCCGATCAGGCGCGGCCGATGATGCTGGCCGTGGCCATCAGCTCTTCGAGCAGCGCCAGCGAGACCTCGCCCGAGACCGCATAGGGGTCCAGCTCGGGGCGCTCGGAGTACTTGAGCACGATGGAGGTGTTGAGCTTGGCGAGGTTGACCTGCCCCATGGTCCAGCCGCCGAAGCGGCGCTCGCTGATCTCCTGGTAGTGCAGCAGTACCACGTCCTTGTGGCGCGGGTCGGCCACGATGTGGTTGTAGAGGTGGTTGACCGGGCCCCGGCCACCTTCGATGGCCTGCAGGAAGATGCCGCCGCCATAGCACAGCACCCCCGTGATGCCGTAGGACAGGTTGTGCTGGCGCGAGGACTCGAGGATGCCTTCGATGGCCTTGGCGTCCTTGTCGACGGCGCGGCTGACGTAGAGCAGACGGACCAGCATGTTGGCTTCTTTCCTGGGGAAGGGTTTCAGCGGGGAACGAGGGCGAGGAATTCGCGGCGCAGGTTGGCGTCCTTGAGAAAGACGCCGCGCATCACCGAGTTGATCATCTTGCTGTCCATGTCCTTGACGCCGCGCCAGGCCATGCAGTAGTGGCTGGCCTCCATCACGATGGCCAGGCCGTCGGGCTGCGTCTTCTCCTGGATCAGGTCGGCGAGCTGGATCACGGCCTCTTCCTGGATCTGCGGGCGGCCCATGATCCACTCGGCCAGGCGTGCGTACTTGGACAGGCCGATGACGTTGGTGTGCTCGTTGGGCATGACGCCTATCCACAGCTTGCCGATGACCGGGCAGAAGTGGTGGCTGCAGGCGCTGCGCACGGTGATCGGGCCCACGATCATGAGCTCGTTGAGGTGCTCGGCGTTGGGGAATTCGGTGACCGCCGGGCCTTTGACGTAGCGGCCCGCGAAGACCTCCTTGAGGTACATCTTGGCCACGCGGCGCGCGGTGTTGCCGGTGTTGTGATCGCTCTCGGTGTCGATCACCATGGCCTCGAGCACGCCCTGCATCTTCTCCGTGACCTCGTCGAGCAGCTTCTCGAGTTCGCCGGGCTGGATGAACTCGGCGATGTTGTCGTTGGAGTGGAAGCGTTGGCGCGCGGCCTTGAGGCGTTCGCGGATCTTGACGGACACGGGCACGCCTTCGTCGCCGGAAGGCGGCGTGGCCGGGGGCTGGTCAGGGTCGGTCTTCATGAGCATCGGGCATGCTACCACCCAGCCCCCCGGAGCCGGGCCCCGGCGCCCGGGTATCCCCTGGGTGGCGGGGGATCACTACAGCAGCCGCTCGAGCACCAGCACCGCGAAGAAGCCCAGGGCCGCGATCACCGTCCATTTGAGGATCACCAGGCCCCACTGGCGGTAGCGCGGCTGGCCGGTGCCCGCGTAGAAGGCGAAGCACACGCCGGCCGCGATCAGCAGCAGCAAGACAGCCCAGCGGAACAGCAGCATGCGCGGCGCCGCCTCACCAGGCCGGGGCGACCTGGGCAAAACCGCGCGGGGCCTCGCGCTCGTTTTCGAAGCTCACCAGTTCGTAGGCCTGCGGCCGGTCGAGCAGCGCGCGCAGCAACTGGTTGTTCATGGCGTGGCCGCTGCGAAAGGCGCTGTAGGCGGCCAGCAGCGGCTTGCCGACGATGTACAGGTCGCCCATGGCGTCGAGGATCTTGTGCTTGGCGAACTCGTCGCCGTAGCGCAGGCCGTCGGCGTTGAGCACCTTGACGTCGTCCATGACGATGGCGTTGTCCAGGCCGCCGCCCAGCGCCAGGCCGTGAGAACGCATCATCTCCACGTCTTTCGTGAAGCCGAAGGTGCGCGCGCGCGCGATCTCGCGCGCGTAGTTGCCGCTGCCGAGGTCGAATTCCACGCGCTGCCCCGAGGCGTTGACGGCCGGGTGGTCGAACTCGATTTCGAAGCTGAGCTTGTAGCCGTGGTACGGCTCGAGCCGCGCCCACTTCAGGCCGCGGCCTTCGCCTTCGCGCACCTCCACGGGTTCAAGGACGCGGATGAAGCGCTTGGGCGCGTTCTGCGTGGCGATGCCCGCGCTTTGCAGCAGGTAGACGAAGGAAGCAGAAGAGCCGTCGAGGATGGGCACCTCTTCGGCGGTGATGTCGATGAGCAGGTTGTCCAGGCCCAGGCCGGCACAGGCACTCATCAGATGCTCGATGGTGTGTACCTTGGCGCCGCCATTGGCGATGGTGGACGCCAGACGGGTGTCGCTGACGGACAGCGCGTTGACGGGAATGTCGACCGGCTCGGGCAGGTCGATGCGTCGGAACACGATGCCGGTGTCGGGCGCGGCGGGGCGCAGGGTCAGCTCAACGCGCTGACCGCTGTGCAGGCCGACGCCAACGGCCTTGGTCAGGGATTTGAGGGTGCGTTGCGCAAGCATCCTCGAATTGTAGGTTTCTCTACCCCAGGCCATGGTGGGAAAAGGCGATGACCGCGATAGGGGCGGGCCTGGCCCGCCCCCTGGCGCTCAGTCGGCCTGCTTGCGCAGGAAGGCCGGGATCTCGAAGTCGTCCATGCCGCCCGAGGCCAGCGCGTCCACCTTGGCCGCCGCCTGGGTGCGGTTGGTGCGCCACACGCTGGGCACGGCCATGTGCTGGTAATCCGGCTGGGCCGTGCCCGCGCCCGGGCCGCCCACGGCCTGGTTCACCGTGGGCACGTTGAACGGCACGTCGTCCGTGCCGGTGCGCAGCACCTGCAGCGGCGGCTGGCGGCGCTGCTGGCCCTGGCGCGACAGGCCCGTGGCGACCACGGTGACGCGCATCTCGTCGCCGAGGCTGTCGTCGTAGGCGGCGCCGTAGATCACGTGCGCTTCCGCCGAGGCGTAGGCGCGGATGGTGTTCATGGCCAGCTTGGACTCGGCCAGCTTCAGCGAGCCCTTGGCCGCCGTCACCAGCACCAGCACGCCCTTGGCACCCGACAGGTCGATGCCCTCCAGCAGCGGGCAGGCCACGGCCTGCTCGGCGGCGATGCGCGCGCGGTCCGGGCCGGACGCCGTGGCGGTGCCCATCATGGCCTTGCCGGGCTCGCCCATCACCGTGCGCACGTCCTCGAAGTCCACGTTGACGTTGCCGTACTCGTTGATGATTTCGGCGATGCCGCCCACGGCGTTCTTGAGCACGTCGTTGGCGTGCGCGAATGCCTCGTCCTGGGTGATGTCGTCGCCCAGCACGTCCAGCAGCTTCTCGTTCAGCACCACGATCAGCGAGTCCACGTTGGCCTCGAGTTCGGCCAGGCCCTGGTCGGCGTTGACCATGCGGCGGCCGCCTTCCCAGTCGAAGGGCTTGGTGACCACACCCACCGTGAGGATGCCCATTTCCTTGGCCACGCGCGCGATCACGGGCGCCGCACCGGTGCCGGTGCCGCCGCCCATGCCGGCGGTGATGAACAGCATGTGCGCACCTTCGATGGCCTCGCGGATGCTGTCCACGGCGCCTTCGGCGGCCTCGCGGCCCTTCTCGGGCTTGCTGCCCGCGCCCAGGCCCGTGACGCCCAGCTGGATGGTCTTGTGCGAGGCGCTGCGCGCCAGCGCCTGCGCGTCGGTGTTGGCGCAGATGAACTCCACGCCCTGGACCTGGCGGGCGATCATGTGCTCGACCGCGTTGCCGCCGCCGCCGCCCACGCCGATGACCTTGATCTGCGTGCCCAGGTTGAATTCTTCAACTTCGATCATTTCGATGCTCATTGGGTGCTCCTTTGCAGTTGCCTGTTCTGTTGCCGTGCCACCGGCGATGCTTTGAATGTGAAAACGGAAATGGGGACAAGGGTTCGGGTCATCCGGGGGGACCGGTGTGTTTGGCACACCGTCCTCGTCGTCGGCGCCGCCCCGGCGGCCGCCACTGCGGCGGGCCGTGCGTGGTGAGGGAGATCGTCCAGGGCATCAGAACGTTCCCATGAACCAGTTCTTCACGCGCTCCAGCGTGCCCGACATGGAGCCCGCCTTCTGCGCCACCTTGTGGCCGCGCACGCGCGCCAGCCGCGCTTCTTCCAGCAGGCCCATCACCGTCGCCGCGCGCGTCTGCGCCACCATGTCGGACAGCGCGCTGGTGTAATTGGGCACGCCTCGGCGCACCGGCTTGAGGAAGATGTCCTCGCCGAGTTCCACCATGCCGGGCATGACCGCGCTGCCGCCCGTGAGCACGATGCCGCTGGAGAGCATTTCCTCGTGCCCGCTGTCGCGCAACACCTGCTGCACCAGCGAGAAGATTTCCTCCACGCGCGGTTCGATCACGCCGGCCAGGGCCTGCTTGCCCAGCAGGCGCGGGCCGCGGTCGCCCAGGCCCGGCACCTCCACCTGCGTGTCGGGGTCGGCCAGCAGCTGCTTGGCGCAGCCACTGTCCACCTTGATGTCCTCGGCGTCCTTGGTGGGCGTGCGCAGCGCCATGGCGATGTCGCTCGTGATCAGGTCGCCGGCAATCGGAATCACCGCGGTGTGGCGGATCGCGCCGCCCGAGAAGATGGCCACGTCGGTGGTGCCGGCGCCGATGTCGACCAGCGCCACGCCCAGCTCCTTCTCGTCGTCGGTCAGGATCGCCTGGCTGCTCGCCAGGGGGTTGAGCATCAGCTGGTCGACCTCCAGCCCGCAGCGGCGCACGCACTTGATGATGTTCTCGGCCGCGCTCTGGGCGCCGGTGACGATGTGCACCTTGGCTTCGAGGCGGATGCCGCTCATGCCGATCGGCTCCTTGACCTCCTGGCCGTCGATCACGAACTCCTGCGGCTCGACCAGCAGCAGGCGCTGGTCGGTGGAGATGTTGATGGCCTTGGCGGTTTCGATCACGCGCGCCACGTCGGTGGCGCTGACCTCGCGGTCCTTGATGGCCACCATGCCGCTGCTGTTGATGCCGCGGATGTGGCTGCCGGTGATGCCGGTGTAGACGCGCGCGATGCGGCAGTCGGCCATCAGCTCGGCCTCTTTCAGGGCCTGCTGGATGCTTTGCACCGTCGCGTCGATGTTGACCACCACGCCGCGCTTGAGGCCGTGGCTCGCGGCCACACCCAGCCCGGCCAGCTTGAGCGTGCCGCCGGCCTGTACCTCGGCCACCACCACCATGATCTTGGCGGTGCCGATGTCGAGTCCGACGACGAGGTCCTTGTATTCCTTGGGCATGATGGTGCGGGCGTTACCGATTCGTGGGTGTGCGGGGGTTGGCGGGGTGGTCGCTGGTGGTCGTCACGCCGCGGATGCGCAGCGCATAGCCGTTGGGGTAGCGCAGGTCCACGGTCTGCAGCGCGCCTGCGGTGCGTTCGGTGAGCTGGGGCAAGGTGCCGACGAAGCGCTGCACGCGGGCCTGCAGTTCCTCTGGCGTGCCGCGGCCGAGTTCGACGACCGCGCCGCTGTGCAGCCGCGCGCGCCAGGCGCCACGCTCGCCGAGCTCCAGGCGATCCAGGCCAAGCTCCAGGCGCGCGAACTGCGCCTGCAGGGCCTTGTGCATGGCCAGCACCTCGCCCGCACGGTCCTCGGGGCCGGCGAGTTCGGGCAATTGATCGATGTCGTCCGGGCTGGCCTCGAAAACCTCGCCGTGGGAGTTGACCAGTTCGCCCGAGCCCGCTTCGCCCCACCAGGCCACGGCGTCGTGCTCCTGCAGGGTCACGCGCAGGCGGTTGGGGAAATCGCGCTGCACCACGGCGCGGCGCACCCAGGGCACCTGCTCGAACATCTGGCGCACCTGGTCCAGGTCGACGGTGAGGAAGCTGGACGACAGGCGCGCGCGCATCTGCGTGGCCAGCTGGGCGCGCAGGCCCACGGCGTTCTGGTGCGCCACATCGCCATGCACGCTGATGCCCTTGACCGTCCAGGCCGGGTGGCGCACGGCCCAGGTGCCGAGCGCGCCGAGCGCGAGCAAGGCGAACACGCCCAGCAGAAGCTGGGTGGCCAAGGCCATCAGCTTCACGTCCAGGGGCATGTCGGTCGTCGTGGGCATGGGCGGTGGATCAGGCGTTGTCCAGCGCGGCAGTGGCCAGCAGGCGCACGCACAGGTCTTCGTAGGAAATGCCCGCCGCGCGCGCCGACATCGGCACGAGCGAGTGGCCGGTCATGCCGGGCGAGGTGTTGATCTCCAGCAGGTAGGGCTTGCGCGTGGCGGCGTCGATCATCACGTCGGCGCGCGCCCAGCCGCGGCAGTCCAGCGCCAGGAAGGCCTTGAGCACCAGGGCCTGGATGGCGGCCTCCTCGCCCTCGGGCAGGCCACAGGGCACCAGGTACTGCGTGTCGTCGGTGAAGTACTTGTTCTGGTAGTCGTAGTTGCCGTCGGGCGCCACGATGCGGATGACCGGCAGCGCGCGGGCCGACCCGCCCGTGCCGAGCACCGGGCAGGTGACTTCGTCGCCAGCGATGAACTGCTCGCACATCACCATCGGATCCTGCTGGGCGGCCAGGGCGTAGGCGGCCTCGCACTGCTCGGCGCTCACCACCTTGGTGAGGCCGATCGTGGAGCCCTCGCGCACGGGCTTGACGATCATGGGCGAGCCCAGCGCCTCGAAGGCGGCGCGCGTCTCGGCCGCGCTGCGCACCTGGCGCCAGGCCGGCGTGGACAGGCCCTCGGCCACCCAGATGCGCTTGGTCATGAGCTTGTCCATGGCCACGGCCGAGGCCATCACGCCGGGGCCGGTGTAGGGGATGCCCAGCAACTCCAGCGCGCCCTGCACCGTGCCGTCCTCGCCGAAGCGGCCGTGCAGCGCGATGAAGCAGCGCGCGAAGCCGTCGCGCTTGAGCTCGCTCATGTCGCGCTCGGCCGGATCGAAGGCATGCGCGTCCACGCCCTTGGACCGCAGGGCCTTGAGCACGCCGGTGCCCGACATGATCGATACCTCGCGTTCGGCGGAACGCCCGCCCATGAGCACCGCCACCTTGCCAAAGTCCTTGCCCGTCATTTCGCCAACTCCATGATTCGTCCCGCCACCGTGCCGATGGTGCCGGCGCCCATGCACAGCACCACGTCGCCGTCGCGGGCGTTGTCCAGCACCGCGCGCGGCATGTCGGCCACGTCGTCCACGAACACCGGCTCCAGCTTGCCGGCCACGCGCAGCGCGCGCGCCAGCGAGCGGCCGTCGGCGGCCACGATGGGCGCTTCGCCGGCCGCGTAGACCTCGGCCAGCAGCACGGCGTCGGCCTGGCCAATGACCTTCACGAAGTCCTCGAAGCAGTCGCGCGTGCGGGTGTAGCGGTGCGGCTGGAAGGCCAGCACCAGGCGCCGCCCCGGGAAGGCGCCACGCGCGGCGGCGATGGTCGCGGCCATCTCCACCGGGTGGTGGCCGTAATCGTCGACGATGGTGGCGTGGCCGCCGTCGGCCAGGCGCGCCTCGCCATAGCGCTGGAAGCGCCGACCCACGCCCTTGAAGCTGGCCAGTGCCTGCAGCACGGCCGCGTCGGGCACGCCCAGCTCGACCGCGATGCCGATGGCGGCGAGCGCGTTGAGCACGTTGTGCTGGCCCGGCAGGTTGAGCACCACGTCCAGATCGGGCAGGGCCACGCCGTTGCGGCGCTGCACGGTGAAGTGCATCTGGCCGCCGACCGCGCGCACGTTCAGCGCGCGCACCTGGGCGTCCTCGCTCAGGCCGTAGCTGGTGATGGGGCGCGCGATCTGCGGCAGGATCTCGCGGATCGCGGCGTCGTCCACGCAGACCACGGCCGCGCCGTAGAAGGGCATCTTGTGCAGGAAGTCCACGAAGGCACCCTTGAGGCGGCCGAAGTCGTGGCCGTAGGTGTCCATGTGGTCGGCGTCGATATTGGTGACGACCGAGATCACCGGCAGCAGGTTGAGGAAGGAGGCGTCGGACTCGTCGGCCTCGACCACGATGTACTCGCCGCTGCCCAGGGCTGCGTTGGCGCCGGCGCTGTTCAGGCGCCCGCCGATCACGAAGGTCGGGTCCAGGCCGGCCTCGGCCAGCACGCTGGCCACCAGGCTGGTGGTGGTGGTCTTGCCGTGCGTGCCGGCGATGGCCACGCCCTTCTTCATGCGCATCAGCTCGGCCAGCATCACCGCGCGCGGCACCACCGGCACCAGCCTGGCGTGCGCGGCCACCACCTCGGGGTTGTCGGGCTTCACGGCGGTGGAGGTGACGATGGCGTCGGCGCCCTCGATATGCCTGGCCTCGTGGCCGATGCACACCTTCGCGCCCAGGGACTCGAGGCGGCGCGTCGTCGCGCTCTCGCCCAGGTCGCTGCCGGAGATGGTGTAGCCCTGGTTGAGCAGCACCTCGGCGATGCCGCTCATGCCCGCGCCGCCGATGCCGACGAAGTGGATGTGACGGATGGCGTGCTTCATTCGGTCCTGACTTTCGCGAGTTCGAGGCAGGCGCCGACCACGGCCTCGGTGGCGCCGGTCTTGGCCACGGCGCGCGCCTTTTCGGCCATGGCCTGCAGCTGGGCGCGGTCCAGGCCCTGCAACAGCAAGGCGAGCTTGTCGGGCGTGAGGCCGGCCTGCGCCTCCAGCCAGGCCGCGCCGGCGTCGACCAGGAAGCGCGCGTTGTGCGTCTGGTGGTCGTCCACCGCGGCCGGAAACGGCACCAGCAGCGAGGCCGCGCCCACGGCGGCCAGCTCGGTCACCGTGCTCGCGCCGGCGCGGCCGATGACCAGATCGGCCTCGGCGTAGGCGCTGGCGGTGTCCTCGATGAAGGGGGTGAGCTCGGCCGCCACGCCGGCGCTGGTGTAGTGGGCGCGCAGCTCGTCGATCTGCTTCTCGCCGCTCTGGTGCAGCACCACCGGGCGCTGGGCCTCGGGGATCAGGGCCAACGCCTGCGGCACGACACGGTTGAGCGCCTGCGCGCCCAGGCTGCCGCCCACCACCAGCAGGCGCAGCGGGCCCGTGCGACCCGCGAAGCGCTCGGCCGGCGCGGGCTGGTTCAGGAAGGCCGCGCGCATCGGGTTGCCCACCCACTGGGCCTTGGACAGCGCGTTCGGGAAGGCGCAGAAGCGGCGGTCGGCCACCTCGGCCAGCACCTTGTTCGCCAGGCCTGCGATGGAGTTCTGTTCGTGCAGCACCAGGGGCTTGCCCAGCAGCACGCCCATCATCCCGCCCGGGAAGGTGATGTAGCCGCCCAGGCCCACCAGCACGTCGGGCTTCACGCGTTGCACCACCTGCACGCTTTGCCAGAAGGCGCGCAACAGGTTCAGCGGCAGCAGCAGCTTGGTGAGCAGGCCCTTGCCACGCAGGCCGCCGAAATCGATGGTGTCCAGCGCGAAGCCGCGCGGCGGCACCAGCCGGCTTTCCATGCTGCCGGGCGCGCCCAGCCAGTGCACGCGCCAGCCGCGCGCGCGCAGCGCCTCGGCCACCGCGAGCCCGGGAAAGATGTGGCCGCCGGTGCCACCGGCCATGATCAGGGCGCAGGGCTGGCGTGTGCTCACGTGCGGCCCCCCTTCATCATCTGGCGGTTCTCGAAGTCGACCCGCAGCACGACCGCCAGCGCGACCAGGTTGAGCAGGATGGCCGAGCCGCCGTAGCTCATGAAGGGCAGCGTCAGGCCCTTGGTGGGCAGGGCGCCCAGGTTCACGCCGATGTTGATGAAGGCCTGGAAGCCGAACCACAGGCCCACGCCCTGCGCCACCAGGCCGGAGAAGACCTGGTCGAGCGCGATGGCCTGGCGGCCGATGTGCATGATGCGCCGCGTGAGCCACAGGAACAGGGCGATCAGCGTGAGCACGCCCAGCAGGCCGAATTCCTCGCCGATGACGGCGAGCAGGAAGTCGGTGTGCGCCTCGGGCAGCCAGTTGAGCTTCTCCACGCTGCCGCCCAGGCCCACGCCGAAGATCTGGCCGCGACCGAAGGCGATCAGCGCGTGCGAGAGCTGGTAACCCTTGCCCAGGGCGTGTTCGGCGCTCCAGGGATCGAGGTAGGCAAAGATGCGCTCGCGGCGCCACTCGCTGGCCATGATCATCAGCGCGAAGGCGGCCACCACCACCAGGGCGATGAGAAAGAACATGCGCGCATTGACGCCGCCCAGGAACAGGATGCCCATGGCGATGACCACGATCACCATGAAGGCGCCCATGTCGGGCTGGGCCAGCAGCAGCACGCCCACCACACCCAGGGCCACGGCCATGGGCAGCACGGCCTGCCAGAAGTTCTGCTTGATCTCCATCTTGCGGACCATGTAGCTGGCGGCGTAGAGCAGCACCGCGAGCTTGCCCAGCTCCGAGGGCTGGAAGTTCATCACGCCCAGCGAGATCCAGCGGTGCGCGCCGTTGACGCCCTTGCCCACCACCAGCACCACCACCATGAGCAGCAGCGCGAGGCCGAACAGCCAGGGCGCGAGCTGCTCCCAGCGCTGCATGGGGACCTGGAAGGCCAGCAGCGCGGCGACGAAGGCGATCGCCATCGACAGGCCGTGGCGCAGCACGAAGTGCGTGTGCGCGTAGTTCTCGAAGCGCGGGTTGTCGGGCAGCGCGATGGAGGCCGAATAGACCATCACCAGCCCCCAGGCCATCAGCGAGAACACCACCCACAGCAGGGGCTGGTCGAAACCGGTGACCCCCACGGGCGCGCCGCGCTGGCGGCCGTAGCTGCGGCTGGACAGGCGCACCGGGATACCGTCGCCGCCCGCCCCCACCAGCGCGCCAGCGGCCCAGGACGGCAGCCAGCCGCGCAGGCGCTCGCGCAGGCCGGCCCCGAGGCGGGCCATCAGGCCGGGCCCCTGGGCGGCGGCGGTCTTGCGCCGGCTCACAGGCCGCCCTCCAGGCTCATACCGCGCGACTCGGCGAGCTCGCGCACGGCGGCGACGAACACCTCGCCGCGGTGCACGTAGTTGCGGAACTGGTCCAGGCTGGCGCAGGCCGGCGACATCAACACGGCATCGCCCGGGCGCGCGAGCTCGGCGGCCAGGGGCACGGCGGCCACGAGTTCACCCGCGTCGTGCAGGGGCACGTCGGCACCGCGCAGCGCCTCTTCCACGGCGGCGCGCACGCGCGGCGCGTCGCGGCCGATCAAGACCACGGCGCGCGCATGGCGCGCCAGTGGCGCGGCCAGCGGGCGGAAATCCTGCCCCTTGCCGTCGCCACCCAGGATCACCACCAGCCGGCGCTCGGCGCCCAGGCCATTGACGGCCGCCAGCGTGGCGCCCACGTTGGTGCCCTTGCTGTCGTCGAAGTATTCGACCTCGTCCACGATGGCCACGGGCTCCATGCGGTGCGGCTCGCCGCGGTACTCGCGCAGTCCATGCAACATGGGCGCCAGCGGCGCGCCGGTGGAGGTGGCCAGCGCCAGCGCGGCCAGCGCGTTGGCCGCGTTGTGGCGACCGCGGATGCGCAGGGCCTCGGCGGGCATGAGGCGCTGGAAATAGATCTCTTCGTCCTCCTGCGCACGGCCCTTGGCGCGGGTTTCGTCGAGCGCCAGCGCGCGCACCAGCCAGGTCATGCCATTGACGGTTTCCAGGCCCCAGTCGCCCGCGCGGGTGGGCGCGTCCAGGCCGAAGCTGCACCACTGGCGCGCCGGCACCTGGCGGTTGCGGTTGCCGACCTTGACCGTCACCAACCCGGGCTTGAGGGCCATCACGCGCTCATCGTCGCGGTTGAGCACCATGAGCGCCCGCTCGCCGAACACGGCGGCCTTGGCCTGGGCATAGGCGTCCATGCCGCCGTGCCAGTCGAGGTGGTCCTCGGTGAGGTTGAGCAGTGTGGCCGCCGTGGGCACCGAGGCCCAGGCGCCCGAGGCGGTGCCGTCGAGCTGGAAGCTGGACAGCTCGAGCACCCACACGCGCGGCAGGTGCGGGGGTTGGGGCGGCTCGGGCGGCGGCGGCGCGATGAGCGCGGGGCCCTCATCGTCCGGTGCGGCGGGCGCGGCTTCGTCGGCGGGCGAGGTCTCGGCGGCGACGGGGCCATCGCTGGCCCCGGGCTCGGCTGGCGCCTCGCCAACGGCGGGCACCGGCGCTTCGCCCGGCGGCGTGTCCTCGGGTTCGGGCTCGGCGGGCGACGCCGCCGCCACGGCCTCCGCCTGTTCGGCCAGGGCCTCGGCGGCTTGCGCCGCTTCGCGCTGATCGTCAGCCGCCTGAGCCACGGCCTCCGCGCGCAGCGCGGCGGCCAGCACGTCCAGCAGGGCCGGGCCGATGTTGCCCGCCACCGCCACGGACCAGCCCGCGCGGTCCAGCAACTGCCCGGCGAGCGAGGTGACCGTGGTCTTGCCGTTGGTGCCCGTGATGCCCAGCACCTGCGGGCGGTAGGGGAAGCGCTCGCGCCGCGACAGGTCCCTCAGGGCCTGGGCGAACAGATCCAGTTCGGTGAGCACCGGCACGCCGCGCTCGCGGGCGACAGCGAACACGTCCTGCAGCTCGGCCGGCATCAGGCCGGGGCTGCGCGCGATGAAGGCCCAGGGCTCGCGGGCCAGCAGGGCCTCGTCGAAGGCGCCACTCACGAAGCGCGCCTCGGGGCAGGCGCCCTGCAGCGCCATGAGCTGCGGCGGCGCGGCCCGCGTGTCGGCCACGGTCACGCGAGCGCCTTCGCGCGCGCACCAGCAGGCCATGGACAGCCCTGAGGTGCCCAGACCGAGAATGAGGACGTGCTGGTCTTTCATCGCAGCTTGAGCGTGGACAGGCCGATCAGGCACAGCAGCATCGTGATGATCCAGAAGCGCACCACCACCTGGGTTTCCTTCCACCCCTTCTTCTCGAAGTGGTGGTGCAGCGGCGCCATCTGGAACAGGCGCCGGCCTTCGCCGTAGCGCTTCTTGGTGTACTTGAAGTACGTGACCTGCAGCATCACCGACAGCGCCTCGACCACGAAGATGCCGCCCATGATGGCAAGCAGGATCTCCTGGCGCACGATGACCGCGATGGTGCCCAGCGCGCCGCCGAGCGCCAGCGCGCCGACGTCGCCCATGAAGACCTGCGCCGGGTGGGTGTTGAACCAGAGGAAGGCCAGGCCGGCGCCGGCCATGGCGGCGCAGAAGATGAGCAGCTCGCCCGAGCCCGGGATGTGTGGCAGCAGCAGGTAGCGCGCGAACACCGCGTTGCCGGTGACGTAGGCGAAGATGCCCAGGGCCGAGCCCACCATCACCACCGGCATGATGGCCAGACCGTCCAGGCCGTCGGTGAGGTTGACCGCGTTGCTCGCGCCCACGATGACCAGATAGGTGAGGATGACGAAACCGGCCACGCCCAGCGGGTAGCTCACTTCCTTGAAGAACGGCACGATGAAGCCCGACTGCGGCGGCAGGTCCAGCGTGAAGCCCGAACCCACCCAGTCGATGAAGAGTTCCAGCACGCGCGCGTTGCTGGTCTCGGACACCGCGAACACGAGGTAGAAGGCCGCCACCAGGCCGATCAGCGACTGCCAGAAGTACTTCTCGCGCGAGCGCATGCCCTCGGGGTTCTTGTGCACCACCTTGCGCCAGTCGTCGGCCCAGCCGATGGCGCCGAAGCCCAGGGTCACGATGAGCACGATCCAGACGAAGCGGTTGCTCCAGTTGAACCACAGCAGCGTGGACGCCGCGATGGCGAACAGGATCAGCACGCCGCCCATGGTGGGCGTGCCGCCCTTGCTCAGGTGGGTCTGCATCGCGTACTCGCGGATCGGCTGGCCGATCTTGAGCGCGGCGAGGCGGCGGATGAACCAGGGGCCGGCCACCAGGCCGACCACCAAGGCCGTCATGGCGGCCATGACGGCGCGGAAGGTGAGGTACTGGAACACCCGCAGGAAGCCCAGCTCGGGGGACAGGCCTTGCAGCCAGAGGGCAATGCTAGGCAGCATGGGAGGAATCCTTGTGGTTGTCGGCCTGCGTCGGGTCGAGCACGCGCACGGCCCGCACCACGCGCTCCATGCGCATGAAGCGCGAGCCCTTGACGAGCACGCTGGCCACCACCCCGGTGGCCACCTCGGCGGCCACGTCGGTGGCGAGCGCGTCCACCTCGGCGACGCAGCGCGGCGCGGGTTCACCGGCCGCGCGCAGGGCCTCGGCGGCCTCGCACATGGCCGTGCCGCTCACGCGCACCTCGTCGATGCCGCGCGCGAAGGCGTGGCGCAGCACCTCCAGGTGGAAGGCCTGGCCCTGGTCACCGACCTCGCCCATGTCGCCCAGCACCAGCAGGTGCGGCGCGGGCAACGAGGCCAGCACATCGATCGCGGCGCGCACGGAATCGGGGTTGGCGTTGTAGCTGTCGTCGATCAGCGTGAGCACGCGGCCACCAACGGTGACGGTGATGGCGCGCGAGCGGCCGCCCACCGGCTCGAACGCCTCCAGCCCGCGCACGATGGCGTCCAGCGGCACACCGGCGGCCACCGCGCAGGCCGCGGCCGCGAGCGCGTTGCGCACGTTGTGCCGGCCCGCGATGCGAAGCCCCACCTCGGCATCGCCCAGCGGCGAGGCGATGTGCAGCGCCCAGGCACCGTCGCGCCACTCCGCGCTGTGCGCGCGCACGGTGGCCTCGGGGTCGGTGTCGCTGAACGTGAGGCTGCGCCGCGCGCCGGCCAGCGCCTGCCAGACGCGGGTGTGCACGTCGTCGCTGGGAAACACGGCCACGCCATCGGCGCCGAGCGCCGCGATGGCGGTGCCGTTCTCGCGCGCCACGGCCTCCACCGAGCTCATGAACTCCAGGTGCTCGCGCTGCGCGTTGTTCACCAGGGCCACCGTCGGCGCCGCCACGGCGGCGAGCTGGGCGATCTCGCCCGGGTGGTTCATGCCAAGCTCGATCACGGAGCAGCGGTGCCGCGCGTTCAGGCGCAGCAGCGTGAGCGGCACGCCGATGTCGTTGTTGAAATTGCCCTGTGTGGCGTGCGCGGCTTCGCCAGCGTGGGCGCGCAGAATGCTGGCGACCATCTGCGTGACCGTGGTCTTGCCATTGCTGCCGGTCACGGCGATCAGCGGCAGCGTGAACTGGGCGCGCCAGGCCTGCGCCAGCTGCAGCAGGGCGGCACGCGAGTCGGGCACCTCAACACCGGGCAGGCCAGCCTCGGCCAGGCCGCGCTGCGCGAGCGCGGCCACCGCGCCGGCGGCCGCCGCCTGCGGCAGGAAGTGATGGGCGTCGAAGCGCTCGCCCTGCAGCGCCACGAACAGGTCGCCGGCGCGCAGGCTGCGGGTGTCGGAATGCACGCGCTGAATGGGCGCGGCGATGCGGCCGACGGCGCGCGCGCCGGGCAGCGTGGTGAGCAGTTCGGCCAGGGTTTTCATGCGGCCTCCCGGCGCAGCGCAAGCGCGCGGCGCGCGTGTTCGATGTCGGAGAACGGCGACTTCACGCCCCGCACCTCCTGGTAGTCCTCGTGGCCCTTGCCGGCGATGAGCACCACGTCGGCGGGCGCGGCCTCGCGCACCGCCAGCGCGATGGCCTCGGCGCGGTCGACCACGGTGCGCGCGGCGGCCGGGTCGCTCAGGCCGCGCGCCATCTGCGCCAGGATGGCGGCCGGGTCTTCACCGCGCGGGTTGTCACTGGTCAGCACGGCGTGGCGCGCCTCGCGCTCGGCCACGGCGCCCATCAGCGGGCGCTTGCCCGGGTCACGGTCACCACCGCAGCCAACCAGCACCCACAGCGCACCGCCGCGCCGCGCGGCCAGCGGTTGCAGCGCTTGAAGGGCCTTCTCCAGCGCGTCGGGCGTGTGCGCGTAGTCCACCAGCACCAGCGGCGCGCCGGGTGCGTCGGCCTGGGCCTGCTGCATGCGGCCGGGCACCGGCGTGAGCGCGGCGCAGGCCTGCACGGCGGCGGCGAAGGGCACGCCCAGCGCGCGCGCCGTGGCCAGCACGCCCAGCAGGTTGTGCACGTTGTATCGGCCCACCAGCGGCAGGCTCAAGGCCTGGCGTTGCCGCTCCTGGCCGCGCGGGTCGCGCTCGATCAGTTCGAACGCCAGGCCGGCGGACGTGGTGACGACGCCGCGCGCCTCGAGTCTCGCCTCGCTGTCGATGGCCACGGGCCAGAGGTCCAGCCCCCGCCCCTGCAGGCGCGCCAGCAGGCCGGCGCCGTGCGGGTCGTCGACGTTGACCACCGCGGCCTTGAGGCTGGGCCAGTCGAACAGGCGCTGCTTGGCGGCCCAGTAGGCGTCCATGCTGCCGTGGTAGTCGAGGTGGTCTTGGGTGAAGTTGGTGAACACGGCCACCGCCACGCGCGTGCCGTTCAGGCGCCCCTCCTCCAGTCCGATCGACGAAGCCTCGATGGCGCAGGCGCGCAGGCCCTGGTCGACGAAGCCGCGCAGCTCCTGCTGCAGCATCACCGGGTCGGGCGTGGTCAGGCCGGTGGCCAGCAAGGCCGCGCCGGGGCGGCCGATGCCCAGCGTACCCACCACCGCCGCCGGCCGGTTGCAGGCCGACAGCAGCTGCGCCGCCCACCAGGCGCTGGAGGTCTTGCCGTTGGTGCCGGTGATGGCGATCACGTCGAGCGCGCCGCTGGGCTCGTGGCACCAGGCGCTGGCGATGGGGCCGGCCTGGGCCTTGAGGCCGGGCACGGCCAACACGCGTGGATCGTTGCGGCAATCGAAGGCGTCCAGGCCTTCGCGCTCGACCACGGCTGCGCTGGCGCCGCCGCGCAGCGCGTCGGCCACGAAGCGGCGGCCGTCGGTGGCCGCACCAGGCCATGCCACGAAGCCGTCGCCCACGCGCACGCGGCGGCTGTCACACACCAGCCCGCCGGTGACGCTGGCGCGCAGCCACTGGGCCACGGCCTCGGGATGGACGAGCGTCTGCACCATCAGAACGTCTCCTCCACCGGCTCGCCGAAGATCTGCGGCTTGACGTTCATGTCGGGCTGCACGCCGAGGATGCGCAAGGTTTCCTGAACCGTCTCGCTGAACACGGGCGCGGCCACCAGGCCGCCGTAGAACCCACCCTCGCTCGGCTCGTCGATCGACACCGCGACGATGATGCGCGGCTGCTCGATGGGCGCCATGCCCACGAAGAAGCCGCGGTACTTACCCTCGGCGTAACCGTTGCCTTCCTGCTTGCGCGCGGTACCGGTTTTTCCGCCCACGGAGTAGCCCATGGTCTGAGCGCGCGTGGCGCTGCCGCCGGGCTTGGTCACCAGGCCCAGCATGTCGCGCACGGCGCGCGCGTTCTGGGCGCTGAAGACGCGCACGCCCTGCGCGGGCGTGTCGCTCTTGAGCAGGGTCAGGGGGATGAGCTCACCTTCGCGCGCGAAGATGGTGTAGGCCTGCGCGAGCTGGTAGAGCGAGACGGACAGGCCATAGCCGTAGCTCATGGTGGCCTGCTCGATCGGGCGCCAGCTCTTGTAGGGACGCAGCCGGCCGGCCACCGCGCCCGGGAACGGCACCTGCGGCTTCTGGCCGAAGCCCACCTGGGCGTACATCTCCCACATCTCGCGCGGGCTCATCTGCATGGCCATCTTGACCGTGCCCACGTTGCTCGACTTCTGGATCACCTCCGACACCGTCAGCACGTCCTTGGGGTGGGTGTCCCGGATGGTGGAGCCGCCGATGACGATGCGGCCAGGCGCCGTCTGGATGGGCGTGTTGGGCCGCACCAGGCCCTTGTCGAGCGCGAGCGCGGCGATGAAGGGCTTCATCGTCGAGCCGGGCTCGAAGGTGTCGGTGAGCACGCGGTTGCGCAGCTGTTCGCCGCTGAGGTTGCGCCGCTGGTTCGGGTCGTAGCTGGGGTAGTTGGCCAGGGCCAGCACCTCGCCCGTGCGGGTATCGAGCACGATGACGCTGCCGGCCTTGGCTTTGTGCTGCAGCACGGCCTGGCGCAGCTTCTGCCAGGCGAAGTACTGCACCTTGCTGTCGATGGACAGACTGAGGTCGGGGCCGTCCACGGGCGGCACGACGTCCTGCACGTCCTCGACCACGCGGCCCAGGCGGTCCTTGATGACGCGGCGCGAACCGGCCTTGCCCGCGAGCTGCGACTGGAACGCCAGCTCCACGCCCTCCTGGCCGCGGTCTTCCACGTTGGTGAACCCCACCACGTGGGCCGTGGCCTCGCCCTCGGGGTACTGGCGCTTGTACTCGCGGCGCTGGTAGATGCCCTTGATGCCCAGCGCGGCGATCTTCTGCGCCACGGGCTCGTCCACCTGGCGCTTGACCCAGACGAAGGTCTTGTCGTTGTCGGCCAGGCGCTTGCGCAGCTCGGCGAGCGGCATGTCGAGCAGGCGGGCGAGCTCGCGCAGCTTCGGGTGGTTCTTGTCCACGTCTTCGGGAATGGCCCAGATGCTCTGCGCCACCACGCTGGAGGCCAGGATCAGGCCATTGCGGTCGAGCACGCGGCCGCGGTTGGCCGGCAGCTCCAGCGTGCGCGCGAAGCGCACCTCGCCCTGGCGCTGGAAGAAGTCGTTGCCGATGACCTGGACGTAGGCGGCGCGCCCGGCCAGGCCAGCGAAGGCCAGCGCCAGGCCGAAGACGATGAACTTGCTGCGCCACACGGGCGTCTTGCTCGCCAGCAGGGGGCTGGAGGCGTAGTTGATGCTGCGGCTCATCGCGCGCCCTCCCCGCCTTCGGCTGCGGGGGCCGGGGCCGGCGTGGCCGCGCGCTCGCTCACGTACTGCGTGATGCCCGGCGTGACCTGGCGCATCTGCAGCTGGCGCTGAGCGAGTTGCTGCACGCGCGCGGGCGCGGCCTGCGCGCGGCGCTGCACGGCCAGTTGCTCGTGGTCGGCGTCGAGCCGCTTGGACTGGGTCTGCGCGCGGTCCAGCGCCGAGTAGAGGCGGCGCGACTCGTACTGGGTGTGCACCAGATAGAAGGCGCTGGCCAGTACGGCCAGCAACAGCACGAGGTTGAGCCGGATCATGGCAAGGCCCTCACGCAGGCCACCGCGTGTGCTGCGCGGCCCGCCGACGGGATGCGAGCCGGCTGGAGGCGGTCCGCCGCGGCGCTCATGCCACCCCCGTTCGCGTGGCCACGCGCATGACAGCGCTGCGCGCGCGCGGGTTGCCCTGCACCTCCGCTTCGGACGGCATCACGCGGTGCACCTCGGCCAGGCGCGTGGGCGCGGGCTCGGCGAAGGGGGCGCGGCGGTCCACCACGGCGCGCGAATGGCGCGCCATGAATTGCTTGACCGGGCGGTCTTCCAGGGAGTGGAAGCTGATGACCACGAGGCGACCTTGGGGCTTGAGCAATGCCAGACTGGCTTCTAGCGCCTGTTGCAGCTCTTCAAGCTCGGCGTTGATGAAAATCCGAAGAGCCTGAAATGTGCGCGTTGCAGGGTCCTTGCCCGGCTCGCGGGTTTTGACCGCGCCAGCCACGATTTCGGCCAGCTCGCCGGTGGTTCGAACAGGGCCCCGTTCCTGTCGGCGACGATCAATCGCCTTTGCAATCGGTGCAGCAAACCGTTCTTCGCCATAGTCACGAATGACCTCCGCCAGGGTGGAAATGGGCACCGTCTCGAGCCACTGGGCCACGCTCTGGCCACGCGTGGTGTCCATGCGCATGTCCAGCGGGCCGTCGTGGCGGAACGAGAAACCCCGCGCGGGGTCGTCGATCTGCGGCGAACTCACGCCAAGGTCCATGAGGATGCCGTCGGCACAGGCCGGCGGCAGTTCGGCCATGGCCGCAAAGCCGCTGTGCCGCACCGAGACGCGCGCATCCTGCGCGGCCAGCTGGCGCGCCACCTCGATGGCCTGGGGATCCTTGTCGAAGACGGTCAGCCGCCCTTGGGGCGACAGCCTTTGCAGGATGGCGCGGCTGTGCCCGCCGCGGCCGAAGGTGGCGTCGACGTAGTGGCCATCCGGGTTGATCGAAAGCGCCTGCACGGCCTCGTTCAACAGGACGGTCTGATGGGTCCATGTCGTCTCCACCACCGCCCTTAGAAGGAAAAGTCCTTGAACACATCGGGCATCTCGGCCTTCATGGCCTCGGCCTCCTGTGCGGCATACACCTGGGCGTCCCACAGTTCAAGGTAGGCGCCCATGCCGAGCAGCACGACATCCTTGCTGATGCCGGCCGCGGCGCGCAATTCGGGCGAAACCAGCACGCGACCGGTGCCGTCCACCTCCACGTCCATGGCATTGCCGAGGAAGATGCGTTTCCACCACTGGGCCTGCATGGGCAGGTTGGCGATGCGGCCGCGGAAGTCTTCCCAGGCCTCGCGCGGGAAGACCATGAGGCAGCCGTGGGGGTGTTTGGTGATCGTGAGCGAGCCGCCCAGGGCGTCGCGGTGCCGGGTCGGCACGGACAGCCGCCCCTTGGCATCGAGACTCAGCGAAGACGCGCCCTGGAACACCGCTTTCGACCTTTAGGTGGGACATACCACCACTTAATTGCACTTATTCCCACTGTAGCAGGAAAACACTCGCGCACCAGGGGTCATGCACACTTTTTTTCAATGAAATCAACCACTTAGAAGTGATTTCGCGGAGAATCTAGCACCAAAAAGCACATAAAAAGCAAGCACTTACAAAGGTCAGTGCAAGTGAAGCTTCAAAACAGGAACGCCCGTGGGGTGGTTCCACGGGCGTTTCACGAGGCGACGGGCGGTGTGGGTGGGTCGGCGGCGGGAATGGAGCCCCGACCGGCCAGGCCGCTCAGAGGATGTAGCGCGACAGGTCCTCGTCCTGGCTGAGCGCGCCCAGCCGCCCTTGCACGAAGGCGGCGTCGATGTTCACGGTCTGGCCCTGCAGCTTGGCCGCGTCGAAGCTCACCTCGTCGAGCAGGTGCTCCATCACCGTGGAAAGCCGCCGCGCCCCGATGTTCTCGGTGCGCTCGTTCACCTCGCAGGCGATCTGCGCCAGCTGGCGGATGCCGTCGGGCTGGAACACCAGCGTCACGCCTTCCGTCTCCAGCAGCGCCTGGTACTGCCGCACCAGCGACGCATGGGTCTGAGTGAGGATGGCTTCGAAATCGTCCACCGACAGCGACTGCAGCTCCACGCGGATCGGAAAGCGCCCCTGCAGCTCGGGGATGAGGTCGCTGGGCTTGGACAGGTGGAAGGCGCCGCTGGCGATGAACAGGATGTGGTCGGTCTTGATCGGTCCGTACTTGGTGGACACCGTCGTGCCCTCCACCAACGGCAGCAGGTCGCGCTGCACGCCCTGGCGCGACACCTCGGCCGTGCCGCCACTCTCGCTGCGCGAGGTCACCTTGTCGATCTCGTCGATGAAGACGATGCCGTTCTGCTCGGCGTTGTGCAAGGCGCGGGCCTTGATCTCGTCTTCGTTGACGAGCTTGGCCGCCTCTTCGTCGATCAGCAGTTTCAGTGCCTCGGCGATGCGCAGCCTGCGCTGCTGCTTGCGACCGGCGCCGAACTGGCCGAACAGGCCCTTGAGCTGCTCGGCCATTTCCTCCATGCCGGCGGGCCCCATGATCTCCATCGTGGGACGCGGCTCGGCCACCTCGATCTCGATCTCGCGGTCGTCGAGCTCGCCCTCGCGCAGCTTCTTGCGGAAGGCCTGGCGCGCGGCGCTGTCGGGCGTGGGCTGGGGCTCGAAACCCACGGCGCGCGGCGGGGGGATCAGCGCGTCGAGGATGCGCTCCTCGGCCGCGTCCTCGGCGCGCGCGCGCTGCTGGCGCATCGCCGCATCGCGCGTCTGCTTGATGGCGATATCGGCCAGGTCGCGCACGATGCTGTCAACGTCCTTGCCGACGTAGCCCACCTCGGTGAACTTGGTGGCCTCGACCTTGATGAAGGGCGCGTCGGCCAGTTTGGCCAGGCGGCGCGCGATCTCGGTCTTGCCCACGCCGGTCGGGCCGATCATGAGGATGTTCTTGGGCGTGATCTCCGGGCGCAGCTTTTCGTCCACCAGTTGGCGCCGCCAGCGGTTGCGCAAGGCGATGGCCACGGCGCGCTTGGCGCCCTTCTGGCCGATGATGAAGCGGTCGAGTTCGGAGACGATCTCCTGGGGCGTCATCGAAGACATGTCAAACAACCTCAGTCGAGCGTTTCAATGGTGTGGTTCATGTTGGTGTAGATGCACAGCTCGCCCGCGATGGCGAGCGATTGGCGCACCACGTCTTCGGCGCTGAGCGCGGTGTGGTCGATGAGCGCCTTGGCCGCGGCCTGGGCGTAGGCGCCGCCCGAGCCGATGGCAACGATGCCGTGCTCGGGCTCGAGCACGTCGCCATTGCCGGTGATGACCAGCGCGGCGCTGCGGTCGGCCACCGCGAGCATGGCCTCCAGGCGGCGCAGCACGCGGTCGGTGCGCCAGTCGCGCGTGAGCTCGATGGCCGCGCGCGCCAGGTGGCCCTGGTGCTTCTCCAGCTTGGCCTCGAAACGCTCGAACAGGGTGAAGGCGTCGGCCGTGGCGCCAGCGAAGCCCGCCAGCACGCGGTCGTGGTAGAGCTTGCGCACCTTGCGCGCCGTGCCCTTGATGACGATGTGGCCCAGGGTGACCTGGCCGTCGCCACCGATGGCGACCTGCACGCCCTGCGGCGTTTCGCGGCGGACGCAGACGATGGTGGTACCGTGAAAAGATTCCATGGGAACTGAAGTGGGGGCGTTGCGCCACCCCGCAAGGGGGGGCGGTGAAACCGGATGCAAGCGCCGGCCGGGCGGCCGACCGCCCGGCGGGTCAATCGTTGCGAAGGACCACCTTCGCGTACTCGGTGATGCCGATGACGTGGAAGAAGGCCGAGACCAGCCGGTGCACGTCGACGAACTGCACGAGCCGGTTCTGCGCGTGGTGGTTCGACACCCAGTTGAGCAGCGTGCCCGCGGCCGAAAAATCGACGCGGATCAGGTTGCGGCAGGAGAGGATCAGCACGTCGGCCCCTTCCAGTCGCTGCTCCAGCATGTCGATGGTGCTCTGCGCGTCGCCGCGGATTTCACCCGACAGCTCAACCAGGCCAAGGTGGTTGATGGACCCGGGTTGCGAGTCCATGACCGACTCACCCGAGAGCGTGGACGGCGGCGATAGGGTTTCGATCACCGATTCGCCCAGCACGGAATGGCCTTCGTCGCCATCGCCGCGCATCGACTGGTAGCGGCAGCGGGGCCGCTCCCAGCCAGGCGGGGACAGCTCGTAGGTGACGCAGAAGTCCAGCGCGGTGAGCTCGAACTCATCCGCCCGGTTCATCAGCCGCAGCATGGCCATGCGCAGCTCCCACCACAGCTGCTCGACGTCGCGGCGGCCCGAATGGGTCATGCTTTTGAGCACGTCGCGCAGCCTGGCGCCGCCCACGAAGCGCAGCTCCACGTCCTGGTCGGTCCAGAGCGTGACCAGGCCCAACAACGCACGCGCGGCCTTGGGGTCCATGCTGTTGAGCAGGCTCCAGTCGATCACCCAGGGCTGGCGCGCGCGCGTCAGCACGTTCTGCAGCGAGCCCACGGCGTGCGCGTCGAGTTCGGCCTCACAGGCCCACACGGCGCGTGCGTGCCCCGCGGCCATCGGCGCGTCGGCCGCGACCACCATGCGCTGCACCGCGGCCGGCATGTCGTACCACTGCGGGGCCGAGCGGTCGAACCGGTTCACGAACTCCACCGCCCGGTTCTCGAAGGGTGCGAGCTGGCCGGTGGCGCGGTACAGATCGAACAGGGCGAGCCAATCGGCCTCCTGGTCGACGCGGGCGCCGCCGTCGGAGACGGCCTCCAGCAGCCCCTGTTCGGCGCCGGCGTCGTCGCCATTGGCGAAGCGGATGGCGGCCTCCTCCACCTCGGGGTCCTGGGCCACCTCCTGAACGTCCAGCGCGTAGAAATGCGAGGCCGAGAACTCCGAGCCCAACTGCTGGCTGCTGGGCGTGCCCGCGCGCGGCGCCATCAGGCCCGTGCGGGGACTGCTGGACGGCTTGATCGGCGCGGGCGCCGTCGCCTGCGACGGCCGCAGCGCCATCGGCTCGGTGGCCTGGTGCTCGCGCTGCGCCGAGGGATGCAGCAGTGGCGCGGGCTCCGTCACGTCGTACTGGGCGCGCAGGCGCGCCGGGTCCACCTGCGGCAGGGGCCGGATCGGCGAGGCCTCACGGGCCTTCTGCGGCAAGGTTCCGGGCGGCTGCGCCGCGCTGTTGGGCCCCGGAGAACCGGTGCTGGTGATCGAGTCCGCGCCCTTGGTTTTCCACCACTGCATGGACATCTGCGCTTCGATCTCGTCGATCTTCTTGAGCGTCATCGCCCGGTCATCGGGCTTGGAGGGGATGCTGCTCTGGAAGAAGGACGGGCGCATGCCCTGGGCCTCGGCGGGCGAGCCCTCTCGCGAGCGGATCTTGCGCAGCATGTCGAACTCGCGCTTGCGCACGAAGTCATTGCGCCGCTTGCGCTCGATCATCTCCTTGAGCGCGGCCTTGCTGTACTCGCTCTCGCGGTCCGACTGACGGGTGTCCAGGTCGGCCCAGCTCGTGGTGGGGTGGCGAACGAACTTCACCACCTTGGAGAGGAAGCCGCCGCTGGATTCGTCCTTGGACATTGGAACCGGGCTGTGGGTCGGGTCGGTGCCGGTCGAACTCAGTCGCCGAACATCTTCTGCTTGAGCTCGCGGCGCTGTTGCGCCTCGAGCGAGAGGCTGGCCGTGGGCCGCGCGATGAGCCGGCCCACGCCGATGGGCTCGCCGGTTTCCTCGCAATAGCCATAGTCGCCGGCCTCGATGCGCGCGATGGCCTGCTCGATCTTCTTGAGCAGCTTGCGCTCGCGGTCGCGCGTGCGCAGCTCCAGGGCGTGCTCTTCTTCGATGGTGGCGCGGTCGGCCGGATCGGGCACGACGACGGTGTCCTCGCGCAGGTGTTCGGTGGTTTCACCCGCGTTGTTGAGCATGTCGGTCTTCAGGCCCTTGAGCTTGGTCTTGAAGAACGCCAGTTGCACGTCGTTCATGTACTCGCTGTCGGGCATGGCCAGCACGTCCGCGTCGGTGAGCTGTTCGACCTTGAGGGTCTTCCAGTTGTTGGCCCGCTTGGGGTCCTTCTGCAGGGATGGGGGGGCGGGGGACGTCATGACGGTTCGTTCATTCACGGGAGAGAAAGTCGCCTTGGGGGCGTCTGGGGCATGGCTGGGCGCGGAGGCTGGCTGGGACATCTGCGCCAGCATGGCCTTGCGCGCCTCGCGTTTGCCCATGGGCGCCGGCGAGGATTCGGTCGCGGTGGGCGCCGCAGCGCTGGCCACCTTGGAAATGAGGTCGCTGGCCACGGCCGCGGCCTTGGCGGCGGGCGATGCCGCGACCTTGGCCTTGACCGGTGCCTTGGCGGCGGCTTTCACCACCGGCTTCTTGACGGCCGGCGCTTTGGCCACGGGCTTCGCCACGGCCTTGGCGGCGGTTTTCACCGGCGGCTTGGCCACGGCCTTGGGCAGCGGTTTCGGCGCCGCCTTCTTGGCCACGGCCTTGACCGCCTTCACGGGCGCCTTCGCCGGGGCTTTGGCCACGGCCTTCTTCGCCACCGGCGCCTTCTTGGCCACGGCCTTGACCGGGGAGGCCTTCTTGTGTGCCACCGGCTTGCCGGCACGCGCCGTGGCGCCCGAGGCGACGGACTTGCCTGCTTTCGCTGCCTTGGAAGCCGGGGCTTTCACAACGGGTCTCCTTGGGATGGCCGGCACGCCCCTTCACAGGGATCGCGCCCGGCTCGTGGACCGATGGCGACGGGCTCCAACCCGGGCCCGCCATCGGCAAAGGCGCTGTTATACCCCCTTGCCGTGTGACAAATGCCCCGGTTGATTCGGGGCGCGATTGTAGCCATGCGCGAAGCGCGGCCCGCGCCGGCTGGCAGACCGGGGCCGACCGTGGTGAGACAAACGACACGGCCCGGCTCCCCCGCGCTGAACGGCCCGACCCGCGCCCGGTTCAGGCCAGGCTCTGCTCGAGCCCCTGCTCGAGGATGTCGCGCGGCAGTTCGATGCCGATGAACACCATCTTGCTCACGCGCTTTTCGTCCGGCCCCCACTCGGGGCCCAGGTCGCTGCCCATGAGCTGGTGCACCCCCTGGAAGATGACCTTGCGCTCGGTGCCCTGCATGTGCAGCACGCCCTTGTAGCGCAGCATGCGCGGGCCGTAGACCTGCACGATGGCGCCCAGGAAGTCCTCCAGCTTTTCGGGGCTGAAGGGGCGTTCGGCGCGGTAGACGAAGCTCTTGACGTCGTCGTCGTGATGGTGGTGGTGGCCGTGGCCGTGCTGGTGCGAGGGATGGTCGCAGTGCTCGCCATGGGCGTGATCGTGGCCATGGTGATCGTGATCGTGATCGTGATCGTGATCGTGATCGTGATGGTCGTGGTCGTCGGCCTTGAGGAAGTCCGGGTCGATCTCGAGCTTGGCGTTGAGATTGAAGCCGCGCAGGTCGAAGACCTCGCTGATGGCCACTTCGCCGAAGTGCGCGGGCCGCATGGCCGCGCGCGGGTTCATGTGCTTGAGGCGGTGGACCAGGGCATCGACCTCTTCCGCCGAGACCAGGTCGGCCTTGCTGATGAAGATCTGGTCGGCGAAGCCCACCTGGCGACGCGCTTCCTGGCGGTCGTTGAGCTGCTGGGCGGCGTGCTTGGCGTCCACCAGGGTGACGATGGCGTCCAGCAGGTACTGCTCGGCCACCTCGTCGTCCATGAAGAAGGTCTGGGCCACGGGGCCGGGGTCGGCCAGGCCGGTGGTTTCGATCACCACGCGCTCGAAGTCGAGTTCGCCCTTGCGCTTTTTCTGCGCCAGGTCGGCCAGCGTGGCGCGCAGGTCGTCGCGGATGGTGCAGCAGATGCAGCCATTGCTCATCTGGATGATGTTCTCGGTGGTGTCGGCCACCAGGATTTCGTTGTCGATGTTCTCTTCGCCGAACTCGTTTTCGACGACGGCGATCTTCTGGCCATGCGCCTCGGTGAGCACGCGCTTGAGCAGGGTCGTTTTGCCCGAGCCGAGGAAGCCGGTGAGGATGGTGGCGGGGATCAGGGCCATGGTGCGTAGGGGTGGGGGGGGAAAACGAAGGCGAAAGAGTGTAGGCCAGCCCGGCGCGGGCCGGGTTCAGGGCCGGCGCATCACCACCAGGCCCTTGAGGTATTCGCCTTCGGGGAAGCTCACCGTCATCGGGTGGTCGCGGGCACCGCCCAGGCGCTGCAGGAAAACGCCGTCCACGCCGGCTTCCAGGCCGGCCGAGGCCACGATCTTGTGAAACAGCTCCACCCCCACCCCGCCGGAGCAGGAGAAGGTGAACAGCACGCCGCCGGGGCGCAGCAGCTTGAAGCCCAGGCGGTTAAGGTCCTTGTAGGCGCGCGCGGCGCGCTCGGCGTGCGCCGCCGTGGGGGCCAGCTTGGGCGGGTCGAGCACGATGCCGTCGAATTGCCGTCCCTCGTCGATGAGGCGGCGCAGGGTGGCGTTGACGTCGGCGTCGCGCCACTCGCAGCGGCCGGCGTCGAAGCCATTGAGGGCCACATTGGCCCGGGCCTGCTCCAGCGCGGGCCCCGAAGAGTCGACGGAGAGCACGCGCTCGGCACCGCCCGCGAGCGCGGCCACGGTGAAACCGCCGGTGTAGCAGAAGCCATTGAAGACCTCGCCCAGGCGGTGCCGCGCCACCAGTTCGCGGCAGGCGGCGCGGCTGTCGCGCTGGTCGAGGTAGTAGCCGGTCTTGTGGCCGCTGGCGATGTCCAGGCCCAAACTCCAGCCATGTTCCTGCAGCACCAGCGCGGTATCGCCCTGCCCGCGCAACCAGCCGGTGGCGTCGGCCAGGCCTTCCAGGCGCCGGCTGCTGGTGTCGCTGCGCTCGTACAGGCGCTCGCATCCGCTGAGCTCGAGCAGGGCGTCCGCGATCACGTCCTTCCAGCGTTCGACGCCGGCGGCACCGAACTGGGCAACCAGGGTGTCGCCGTAGCGGTCCACCACCAGGCCGGGCAGGCCGTCGGATTCGGCGTGCACCAGGCGCACGCCATCGCTGTCGATCGCCAGCCGCTCACGCAGGGCCAGGGCGGCGCGCAGCCGCTCTTTGAAGAAGGCGGCGTCGATGCGCTGCCCTTGATCGAAGCTCCAGGCGCGCACGCGGATCTTCGAGGCAGGTGAGACGGCGCCCCAGGCGAGGAACTGGCCGTCAGCGCCCTCCACGCGCACCGTCTCGCCGGGGTCGCCGCCGCCCTTGGCGATGGCGCCGTCGAACACCCAGGGGTGGTGGCGCTGCAGGGAGCGTTCCTTGCCGGGCCTGAGTCGGATGGATTTCATGCCCGGTCGTGTCCGTGGGGTGGGGTGGCCTTACTTGGCGCGTGGCTTGCGGGCCTGGGCGCGCGGGTGCGCGGCGTCGTAGACGCGCGCCAGGTGCTGGAAATCCAGCCGGGTGTACACCTGCGTGGTGCCGATGCTGGCGTGGCCCAGCAGCTCCTGCACGGCCCGCAGGTCGCCGCTGGACTGCAGCACGTGGCTGGCGTAGGAATGGCGCAGCATGTGCGGGTGCACCGGCGTGGCCAGGCCGGCCTGGAGGGAACGGCGCTTGAGCCGCACGCGGATGTACTGCGGCGTGAGCCGCCCGCCGCGTTGGCCGATGAACAGCGCCGCGTCGTCCCGCGCAAAGGTGGGGCGCAGGTCCAGCCAGCGCCGCAGCGCGTCAAGCGCCGCGCGGCCCACCGGCACGCTGCGCCGCTTGCTGCCTTTGCCCAGCACGTGGGCCTCGGCGCCGCCCAGGTCGATCCAGCCGCGCGCCGTGGCGCTGGCCGCCACGTCCAACCCCACCAGTTCGCCGATGCGCAGGCCGCAGCCGTACAGCAATTCGGCGATGCAGGCGTCGCGCGCCTCCAGCGCCGGGTCGTCCTCGGCGTCTTCGTGGCCCATCAGGCGCACGGCCTCGTCCACCGGCAGGGCCTTGGGCAGGGGCTTGCCGGCCTTGGGGGCGCGCACGTCGTTCACCGGGTGCTGCTGGATCAGGCCCTGGCGGCCCAGCCAGCCGTAGAAGCCACGCCAGCCGGAGAGGATGAGCGCGATGCCGCGCGCGCTGCGCCCACCCGAGTGCATCTGCGCCACCCAGCGCCGCACGTGCGCGGGCATCACGTCTGCCAGGGCCACGCCCGCCTCGCGCGCGTACGCCTGCAGCTTGTCGAGGTCGGCCGCGTAGAGCGCGAGCGTGCGATCGGCCAGGCGCTTGTCCACGCGCACGTGGTCCAGGTAGGCCCGCACCAGGCCGGCGTCGTCGCTGCGGGCCGGCCCGGCGTGGCTCATTCCGTGGCCGCTGCCACCACCGGGCGCAAGCGCGAGAGCGCGGCGCTGGTGAGTTCGCCGATGCGTTCGAGAAAGTCGGTGCCCATGTCGGAGGCGAAGCGCTGCGGGTCCGGCGAGGCCAGCACCAGCAGGCCGAAGGCCTCGGGCGCGGCGCCCGCGCGCAGCGGGATCAGCGCCAGCGACTGGGCCGACGAGGGATCGACCAACCACTGCGCGGCCTCCAGCCCCGGGTTGTGGCCGCAGTACGGCACCGCCAGCGAGCCCGCAAAGGCCTGGGCGTCCTGGCTCGCGCCCTGGGCGTAGTCCTCGTCGGCAAACTCGGTCGACACGCCCCAGACCTTGATGCCCACCTGGGGCACCAGGAACTGCGCCGACAGCTCGGTCGCGGCCACGCGCGGCAGGTCGCGCGCCTCGCGCACCAGCAGCAGCTCGCGCATCCAGCGCTGCAGCTTGTCGGCGATGGCGGTGTTCTCCTTGCCGTGGCGCATCATCTCGGCGGCCTTGAGCTCCAGGCCGCGGATCTTCTCGCGCAGCATCTCGGCCTGGCGCTCCTGCAGGCTCACGGCGCGCCCGCCGTGCGGGCTGGTGAGCTGCACCGCCGCCAGCAGGCTGGCGTGGCGCTCGAAGAAGTCGGGGCTGTTGGCCAGGTACTGGGCGATGTCGTCCTCGGTGATGGGCGGGATCGGCTGGGTCATGGTGATGGGCGCAAAGGATTACGGTTGGTTCAGCTCGTCGGGCACGGTGATCTCGCCCTCGAACACGGGGGTGGCAGGGCCGGTCATGAACACGGGGGCGTCGTGTTCGGGCGTGTCGACCCATTCGATGGTGAGCACGCCGCCGCGGGTGTGCACGTCCACGCGCGAGCCCAGCCAGCCCAGGCGGATGCCCGCCACCACGGCAGCGCAAGCGCCGGTGCCGCAGGCCAGGGTTTCGCCCGCACCGCGCTCGTACACGCGCAGCTTCACGGTGCGGGTGTCGATCACCTGAAGGAAGCCGGCGTTGACGCGCCGGGGAAAGCGCTCGTGGTTCTCGATCAGCGGGCCCCAGGCCGCCACCGGCGCGGTGTCGACGTCGTCGACCAGCAGCACCGCGTGCGGGTTGCCCATGGACAGCACGGCCACGTACTGGTCGCCCGCGTAGGGCACGGCCAGCGGCCAGCGTTCGAAGTTGCCGAGCTTCTCGGCCTTCAGGCCCTTGGCCTCGAAAGGCACCTGGGGCAGGGCGAAGACCGGCGGGCCCATGTCCACGGTGACGCGGCCGTCCGGCAGGCGCTTGAGCTCCAGCACGCCGTTCTTCACCTTCACGCGCAGCGGGTTGCGCTCGCTCAGGCCCTTGTCGTGCACGTAGCGCACGAAGCAGCGCGCGCCGTTGCCACAGTGCTCCACCTCGCCGCCGTCGGCGTTGTGGATGACGTATTCGAAGTCCAGACCCGGCTCGGGGGCTTCGCGCACGGAGAGGATCTGGTCGGCGCCGACGCCGAAATGGCGGTCGGCGAGAAAGCGGTACTGCGCCGTGCTGAGCCCGAGCCGTCCGCGCGTCTCGTCGAGCACGACGAAGTCGTTGCCCGCGCCTTGCATCTTGGTGAAGCGGATCCGCATGGAGGCGGATTATCCGCGCTGCCCGCGGCCCCTGACGCGCGCACGACGCAAGACCGTGCCGCCCTCCCCCACAATCCCGCCATGGTCCGCCCCACCCAACTCCTGCACCCGCCCCGCCCTGCCGCGCCGCTGCGCCCCGCCGCCACCGTGCTGCTGCTGCGCGACGGGCCCGATGGCGTCGAGGTTCTGATGACCCGCCGCTCCATGACGGCCAGCTTCGCGCCCGGCGCCTACGTATTCCCGGGCGGTGGCATCGACGACGCCGACGCCCAGGCCTTCGGCGCCGCCGCGCGCCGTCCCACGCAGACCGACCTGCGCCTGACCCAGGCCATCGCCGCCATCCGCGAGAGCTTCGAAGAGCTGGGCGTGCTGCTCGCGCGCCGCGCCGACGGCGGCTGGGCCACGGCCGAGGACATCGCCGCGCTCGACCGAAAGGCCCCGTTCGCGCCGCAATGCACCGCGCGCGGGCTCAAGCTGGCGGCCGACGAGGTCTTCGTGCTCGCCCACTGGATCACCGACCGCGACCTCTCGCGCCGCTTCGACGTGCCGTTCCTCATCGCGCGCATGCCCGAGGGCCAGGAGCCCGTGGCCGACGAGAGCGAGCAGTTCGAGCCCCTGTGGGTGCGCCCGGCCGACGCGCTGGCGCGCCACGCCGCCGGCCAGTTCTTCATCATCTTCCCCACCATCCGCACGCTGGAGCGCCTGCAGGCCCACGCCACGGTGCAAGCGGTGCTGGACGCCTGCGCCGCGCACGACGAACCGCTGTGGACCAGTTGCCCGCGCGCCGGCCTGGTCCGCGGCCGCGAGTCGCGCCACATGGAACACGAGCCGCCCTTCGGCGAGCTGGCCCTGGTCTGTCCCGACGGTCAGATCGTGCACCCGCTGGACTGGCAGCACGAACAGCCGGTGCCGCTGCTCAAGCAGGTGATGCGCCTGACCGCGCCCAACAGCGGCGTCATGACCGGCCCCGGCACCAACAGCTACATCGTGGGCGACCCGGCCAGCGGCTACATCGCCATCGATCCGGGCCCGGACGACGGCGCGCACATCGAGCGCCTGTGGCGCGCCTGCGGCGCCGACCTGCGCGCCATCGTCTGCACGCACTCGCACCCCGACCACTCGCCCGGTGCCGCCCGCCTGCAAACCCTGTGCGTGCAGGCCGGCGCCACGCGCCCGCCCATCCTGGGCCTGGCCAGCGCGGCCACCGCGCGCGAGAACAGCCGCTTCACGCCCGACCGCGCGCTGGCCGACGGCGAGCGCCTGGCGCTGCAGGCGCCCGACGGCACCACGCACACGCTGATGGCCGTGCACACGCCCGGCCACGCGGCCAACCACCTGTGCCTGGTGCTGCTGGAAGACGGCCTGCTGTTCTCGGGCGACCACATCCTCAACGGCAGCACCACGGTGATCGACCCGCCCGACGGCGACATGAGCGCCTACCTGGCTTCGCTGGACCGCCTGGCCGCGCTGTGCGACGAACAGGGCATCGAATTCATCCTGCCCGCGCACGGCCACGTGCTGGGCGACCTGCGGCGCAGCGCCGACAACCCCTCGGCGCCGGTGGAAGGCGGCGCGCGGCGCGCCATCGACCAGCTCAAGGCGCACCGGCTGGCGCGCGAGGCCAAGATCGCGCGCGCCATGCAGGCCCGCCCCGATGGCGGCCTGGACGACTGGGTGCCGCTGGCCTACGACGACGTGCCCGAGCGCCTGTGGCCGGTGGCGCGGCGCTCGCTGCTCGCCCACGTGGACCGCATCCGCGCGCTCGGCGGCTTCAACGCATAAAGGCGGGCCGCGCGAAGGGCCCCGCCTTCAGGCGAAAAGCGGCTCGCTCAGAAGCGCCGCCCGTACATCAGGCCCACACCCTGGACCTTGATGTCGTCCTTGTCGTAGTAGTTCATCCAGTTGGCCTGCAGGTACGACATCCGGCTCAGGTTGACGTTGATACCCAGTCCATAGGCGCCGCTGGTTCCCGTGTCGTCCACGTCCAGGCCGCCTGCGGACAACTCCAGCTTGGTGCGCACCACGCCCGCGCGCGCGAACACCTCCACTCGATCGCCCAGCGGCAAGGTCGGCTTCAGGAAGAGCCCATACATGTGCGGGATCTTGGCGTCGACGCCGGTGTTCACGCCATTGAGCTTGATCTCGTCCTTCATCACGTTGCCAGCCACCTGCCCTTCGATGGCCAGGAACGGCCACAACTGGTAGCCCAGCGTGCCGGTCAGCAGGCCGGGCTTGGCCTCGGCGCTCAAGGGCCCGTCCTCGGCCTCGATCTTCAACTGGGACAGGCCAATTTCGCCGTAGAGCTTTGGGTCGGTGCTGGACTGAACCCGCTGTTGCGCCGTGGCGGCGCTGACCAACCCCAGGGCGAGCAGGGAGGCCAGCATGGATGTGCTGAGTGTCGTCATGTGTGCGGTCCTTTCATTGGGAAGAAACTCTCCGGGGAACACCCTCGGCAAATACCGTTCCCGTCCCGTTGCGGAACTCGCACATGACAACCGGAAAAGTGTGAAGCGCGCCGGTACGCCGGATTCTGTGCGTCCCGGTTGCCCGGGACGTGACCGCCATTCCTCTGGGCCGCCGGTCACCCGAACGGCTCGATGCCACCTACCCGCCAGCTCCGCGGAGCCACATCAACGCTGGCCTATTTGGTGTTGCTGCGCGTAGAGATTGCCCGTTTCACCCGGTCCGGGTTGCCCCGGACCGACTCGTCTCTGTTGCTCTGATCCTCACCTTAGGGCCCCGCGGGCGAACCCTCGGGGCTTGTCGGTGGAGAGGTGTTACCTCCTACGCTGCCCTGCGCAGTCCGGACGTTCCTCCAGCACACCCTTTCGGGTCTTGTGCCAGCGGCGGTCTGGCGCGCTTCACGGACGCGATTATCCCGCGTCCTCAGATCAGTCGCTCGATGCGGCGGTGCCGCCAGACAAAGCGGTAGAACGCCGTCTGCAGCAGCAGCATCGTCACGTAGGCCACGGGGAAGGCGAGCCAGATGCCCGGCAAGCCGAGCCGCGCGTCCAGCAGCCAGGCGGCGGGCAGCTGCACCCCCAGGATGCAGAAGATGGAGATCGCCATGGGCACCAGCACCACGCCACTGGCGCGCATCAGCCCGCCGACGATGGCCTGAAAGCCAAAGACCAGGATGCTCCACAGCATGATGTGCAACAGGTGCTCGGCCTGCAGCCGCACCTCGGCCTGCGTGAGAAACAGGCCCAGCAGGTGGTGCGACAGTCCATAGCCGAGCAGCACCAAGGCGCCGGTGAGCACCAGGTTGAGCCACAGGCCGGTGCGCAGGATGGCGCCGAGCCGGTCGACCCGCCCCGCACCGATGGACTGCGCCGCCAGGATGGAGGTGGTGATGGCGATGGACAGCGCCGGGAACTGCACGTAGTTCACCACCTGCGTGACCGCGCCGTAGGCCGCCGTGGCCTGCGAGCCGTGGCCGTTGACCAGCGCCAGGATGACCAGCTCCGAGGCCGAGATCACCACCATCTGCACGCCCGTGGGCAGGCCGATGCGCATCACCTTGCCGAGGATGGCGCGGTCCAGTCGCAGCGCGGCCCGCATTTCGGCGTCGAAGGCCATCACGCTGCCCTGGCGCGCCAGGCGCCAGCCCAGGAACAGCAGCGCCAGCGCATAGGACACCAGGCCCGCGTAGGCCGCGCTTTGAATGCCCTGCGGCGGCAGGCCCAGCCAGCCCTTGATGAGCGCCGGCGTGAGCAACAGCCCCAGCACCGTGGACATCAGCAGCGCCAGCAGCGGCGAGACCGTGTCGCTGATGCCGCGCAGCAGCTGCGTGAACAGGATGAACACCAGCAGCAGCGGCATGATGAGCAGCATCACGCGCGCGTAGGCCACCGCATCGTCCAGCACGTCCAGCGGCGTGCCCAGGGCCAGCATGGCGGGCCGCGCGAACACCACGCCCAGCGCGGCGGCCACCAGGCCGATCAGCGCCCCCAGCATCAGCGCCGTGCCCGCAATGGCCTTCACCTTGTGCGGCTCGCGCGCGCCCCAGGCCTGGCCGATCAGCACCGAGGCGCCCGCGCCCAGGCCGATCACCAGCGAGATGAAGAAGAACACGATGGGGAACATGCCCGAGACGGCCGCCAGCGCGTGCGTGCCGAGCATCTGCCCGATGAAGATGCCGTTGAGCGTGCCCGACAGCCCTTGCAGGATGTTGGACAGCACCATGGGCACGAGGAACACGAGATAGACCCGCCAGAGCGGGCCTTGTGTGGAGGGGGGCATGGGAAGGGTCCGGAAAGGGTGGGTCAGTCGTTGGGGTCGGCGTCGGGATCGGCGGGGCCGGTGGCCATGAAGGCCTCGCGCGCCAGCCAGCTGGCGTGCGCCTGCACGTCCGGCGGCCAGGGCGCCATCTGGCGGGCGAAGGCCTCGGCGTCGTGCGCGAACAGCGCTCGCGCGGCCTCCTCGAAGCCGGGAAAGCCGCCCGCGATGGCGCTCATGAAGCGGTAGGCGCGTTCGGTGGCCTCGCGCCGCGCGTCGCGGCCGGCGTGCACGCGGCGCGCTTCATCGACCAGCCGGCGCAGCGCAGCGGAGGCGCCACCGGGCTGGCGGGCCAGCCAGTCCCAGTGGCGGGGCAGCAGCGTCACCTCGCGCGCCACCACGCCCAGGCGCGGGCGGCCCACCTGCGGCGCGGCGGCGGCCCGGGCATCGGGCGCTGGGGCCGGGAAAGGGTAGTCGACGAGCGCACCGCTGGCGTCGTCGAACACCAGCAGGCCGCCGGCCGACAGGTCCAGCGCGCCCAAGGCGCGGGCGACCTCGTCGCAAGCGCCGAAAGCCACGCGCCGCGCGCCCAGGAAGGCGGTGCATCGGGAAGGAGATGGGGCAGACATGTGGAGATTATACCCGGGTGTTTTTATTTTGCCCGGATCAATTTAAAACCGGGTCTGCGCGGGATTGGGGACAATGCGCGGCTTCGTCTGCTTGATCGCCACAAGCCCCACGACCCATGATCCGCATCGCCGAACTCAAACTCCCCCTGGCCGAGGTGCCGGCCGAAGCGCGCCGCGCCGCCGACGCGCCCAGCGAAACCGAGGCCGACCGCGCGCCGCCGCCGCACCCGGTGCCGGCCCTCACCCGCCTGGCCGCGCAGGCCCTGGGCATCGAACCCGCCGACATCGCCACGCTGACGGTCTTCAAACGCAGCTTCGACGCCCGCAAGGCCGAGCTGCTGGCGGTCTACATCGTCGATGTGGCGCTCGCCGATGCTTCGGCCGAACCCGGTTTGCTGTCGCGCCACACCCAGAACCCGCATGTGCGTCCCACGCCCGACATGTCGTGGACCGCGCCCGGCCACGCGCCCGGGGGCTTTCCGCGCACCGCGGACGAACGCCCCGTGGTGGTGGGCCTCGGCCCCTGCGGCCTGTTCGCGGCGCTCGCCCTGGCGCAGATGGGCTTTCGGCCCATCGTGCTGGAGCGCGGCAAGCCCGTGCGCGAGCGCACCCGGGACACCTGGGGCCTGTGGCGCCGCCGCGCGCTGAACCCGCAGAGCAACGTGCAGTTCGGCGAAGGCGGCGCGGGCCTGTTCTCCGACGGCAAGCTCTACAGCCAGATCAAGGACCCGCGTTTCCTCGGCCGCAAGGTGATGAACGAGTTCGTCGACGCGGGCGCGCCGGGCGAAATCCTCTACACCGCGCACCCCCACATCGGCACCTTCAAGCTCGTGAAGGTGGTGGAGGCCATGCGCGAAAAAATCATCGCCCTGGGCGGCGAGATCCGTTTCCAGCACCAGCTGACGGGACTGATCACCGAGGGCGACGGCGCCGCGCGGCGCGTGCGCGCCCTGCGCGTGCACCGGCTCGACACGGACGAACACCTGGAGCTGCCCGCGCGGCGCCTGGTGCTGGCGCTGGGCCACAGCTCGCGCGACACCTTCGCCTGGCTCTGGGACCTGGGCGTGGCCATGGAAGCCAAGCCTTTCTCGGTGGGTTTCCGCATCGAACACCCCCAAAGCCTGATCGACCGCGCCCGCTGGGGCCGCCACGCCGGCCACCCGCTGCTTGGCGCGGCCGACTACAAGCTCGTGCACCACGCGAAAAACGGCCGCACGGTCTACAGCTTCTGCATGTGCCCGGGCGGCACGGTGGTGGCGGCCACGTCCGAGCCCGGGCGCGTGGTCACCAACGGCATGAGCCAATACTCGCGCGCCGAGCGCAACGCCAATTCGGGCCTGGTGGTTGGCATCGAACCCAGCGACTACCCGCAGCACTTTCCGCAGGACACGCCGCTGTGGACCGCCGCCTTCGGCGAGACCGACGGCGCGCGCTACGCCGCCCAGGCCGAGGCCCTGCACGCCCAGGGCCGGCACCACCCACTGGCCGGCGTGGTGCTGCAGCGCCAGCTGGAGAGCCGCGCCTACGAACTCGGCGGCGGCGACTACAGCGCGCCCGGCCAGCGCGTGGGCGACTTCCTCGCCGCACGACCCAGCACCGCGCTGGGCGAGGTCGAACCCTCCTACAAGCCCGGCCTGCACCTCACCGATCTCGCGCCCTCGCTGCCGGCCTACGCCATCGAGGCCATCCGCGAAGCCCTGCCCGCCTTCGGCCGCCAGATCCGCGGCTACGACCTGCCCGACGCCCTGCTCACCGGTGTGGAAACACGCACTTCTGCGCCGCTGCGCCTTCACCGCGACGAAGGCCTGCAAAGCCCGAACACACGCGGCCTGTACCCGGCGGGCGAGGGCGCGGGCTACGCCGGCGGCATCCTGTCGGCCGGTGTGGACGGCCTGAAAGTGGCCGAAGCCCTGGCCCGGGACCTGCTCGGCCTGCCGCCCGTCGGGGGCTTTACAAAAAATGACAAGCTTGGCGCGCCGGCTTGACGTCCCGGGCGCAGCATGCAGCTTCCCCATTCCTCTTTCAGGAGCCTTCCGTGAACACCCCCCGATCGCTCGTCTGGCTTCCCCTGGCGGCCGCGCTGGCCGCCGCCACCGGCGCGGCCCACGCCCAGGAAGCGCAAGGCCGCGTCATCAGCAGCACGCCCATCATCCAGCAGGTGGCCGTACCGCGCGATGTCTGCTCCGATCAGCAGGTGACCTACCCGGGCCGCAAGTCGGGCGCCGGCGCGGTGCTGGGCGCCATCGCAGGCGGCGCGGCGGGCAACGCCATCGGTGATGGCAGCGGTCGCGCAGCGGCCACCGTCATCGGCCTCATCGGCGGCGCCATGCTGGGCAACCGCATCGAAGGCTCCAGCCCGCCGCAGACCGAGATCGTGCGCAACTGCGGCACGCAGACCTTCTACGAACCCCGCACCGTGGCCTACGACGTGGTCTACGAGTACGCCGGCCAGCAATACCGCACTCAGATGGCGCAAGACCCGGGCCGCTACGTGCGCCTGAACGTCACGCCGGTGGACGCCATGCCCCCGCCGCCGCCCGCCTACCCTTCGCGCCCGCAGGTGCGTTATGAAACGCCGGAGCCGCCCGTGGTGTACAGCGACGGCTACGCACCGGGCTACTCCAACATCTCCACCGAGGTCGTGATCATTGGCGGTCAGCGCTACTTCCGGCCCCCGGGCTGGCGCGGCCACCCCGGCCCGGGCTACCACGACCACGGTTACCCCCGCTTCGAGCGCAACCGCTGAGTGCTTCCGCCACCCGGCGGCTCAAACAAAAGGCCACCCCAGGGTGGCCTTTTGCCGGCTGCCCGCAGCGCGATCAGCCTTGCTGCAGGGCGGCGATGCGCTCTTCGATCGGCGGGTGGGTGCTGAACAGCTTGCCCAGACCACCGGTGATGCCCAGGGCCTGCATGGTCTTGGGCAGTTCGCCGGGCGTGAGGCCACCCAGGCGGGCCAGGGCGTTGATCATGGGCTGCTTGCGGCCCATCAGCTGCGCGGCGCCGGCGTCGGCCCGGAACTCGCGCTGGCGGCTGAACCACGCCACGATGATGGCGGCCAGGAAGCCCAGCACGATGTCCATCACGATGGTGGTGACCATGTAGCCGATGCCAGGGCCCGAGTTGCTGTCGCTGCCACGGCGCAGGAAGCTGTCCACCGCGTAGCCGATGACACGCGACAGGAACACCACGAAGGTGTTCATCACGCCCTGGATGAGCGTCATGGTGACCATATCGCCGTTGGCCACGTGCGCGACCTCGTGGCCGATCACGGCCTCCACCTCTTCGCGCGTCATGTTCTGCAGCAGGCCGGTGGACACGGCGACCAGCGCGCTGTTCTTGAAGGCGCCGGTGGCGAAGGCGTTGGGCGCGCCTTCGAAGATGGCGACCTCCGGCATACCGATGCCGGCCTTGTCGGCGAATTTCTGCACCGTCTGCACGATCCAGGCCTCGTCGGCCGTCTGCGGCTGATTGATCACGCGCGCGCCGGTGCTGAACTTGGCCATGGGCTTGCTGATGAGCAGCGAGATGATCGCGCCGCCGAAGCCGATGACGAGGGAGAAGCCGGCCAGCGCCGTCATGTTCAGGCCGTTGGCGGTGAGAAAACGGTCCACGCCGAGGATGCGCGTGGTGATGAGCAACACCGCCATCACGGCGACGTTGGTCAGGACGAACAGCAGGATGCGTTTCATGTGTGCTCCGTTAGGCGCCGGCGCGTGGGGGCCGGCTGCGCCACTGACCCGGTTTCGGGCCTTCAGGTTCCCGGTGCCGGGTCAAGGGCAGCGGATGATACCGGCCCAGCAAGTGGGGTTGATGGCGCCGGTTTCAAGCCGCGCGCGGCGGCCGGAACACCGCCGCATCGGCATAGAACGCGGGGTCGGCGTTGCCGTCCCACCAGCCCGGCACGCCCAGCACGGGCAGCGGCGTGAAGGGTTTGGCGCGCAGCCGCGCGGCATCCAGTTGCGTGGCCAGCCAGGCGTCCCAGGCCGCCAGGTCATCGCCCAGCGACTCGGGCACGGGCAGCGCGAACACGTGCGCGGTGATGGATTTGTAGGGTTGGGCCAATTTTTCCAGCAGCGCGTGGCCGAAGGGCAGCAGCCGCGCGCACGCCCAAGCCCCCCGCTGCGCGACGAACAGCTCGGCCCAGTCGCGCGCCCGCAGCGCCCGCCACAGCGGCTCGGGGGCCCGCAGCAAGGCCGCGTTCTCGTCAAACAAGGTGATGGCGTCGCGCAGCGGCCCGCGCACCGCGCCCACGCCGTCGGCCGCGATGGCCTGCGCCTGCAGGCGGTTGAGCTGGCGCTTGCTGTCGGGGAAGCGGTGCCAGATCAGCCCGTTGAACAGGTCGTGAAGGTTCTCGCGCGTGGGCACGCTGGCCGTGGCGGCGATGAAGGCCTCGTAGGCCTGGCCGTCGGGCAAGGCCGATTGGGCCACGGCGCGCAGCGGCCCCGGCGCGTGCCGGTTCAGGGCCTCGGGCAAGGGCAGGCCCTGCGCCTGTGCGGCCTGCACCGCGCGCCCCGCCTCGGCCACGCCGGCGAACCACGGGGCCGACCAGTGAATGGCCATGCCGTCGCCAGCGCTCAGGCCAGCAGCCGCCAGCGCAGCGCCTCGCCCGCACGCAGGGGCTTGAGTTCGGCCTCGCCGAAGGCATAGGACTCGGGCGGCGTCCAGGTCTCGCGCCGCAGCGTGACCGTGCCGGTGTTGCGCGGCAGGCCATAGAAATCGGGACCGTGGAAGCTGGCGAAGCCCTCGAGCTTGTCCAGGGCGCCCGCGGCTTCGAAGGCTTCGGCGTACAGCTCCATGGCCGCGTGCGCCGTGTAGCAGCCCGCGCAGCCCACCGCGTGCTCCTTCAGGTGCGCGGGGTGCGGCGCGCTGTCGGTGCCCAGGAAGAAGCGGTCGCTGCCGCTGGTGGCGGCCTGCACCAGGGTCACGCGGTGCGTCTCGCGCTTGAGCACGGGCAGGCAGTAGTAGTGCGGGCGGATACCGCCCAGGAAGATGGCGTTGCGGTTGTAGAGCAGGTGGTGCGCGGTGATGGTGGCCGCCGTGTGCGGGCCCGCACCCGCCACGTACTGCGCGGCTTCCTTGGTGGTGATGTGCTCCATCACGATCTTCAGCTCGGGGAAGTCGCGGCGCAGGGGAATCAGCACCTGGTCGATGAACACCGACTCGCGGTCGAACAGGTCGATGTCGGCGGACGTGACCTCGCCATGCACCAGCAGCTTGAGGCCTTCGCGCTGCATGGCCTCCAGGGTCTTGTGGGTCTTGCGGATGTCGGTCACGCCCGCGTCGCTGTTGGTGGTGGCGCCGGCCGGGTACAGCTTGAGCGCCACGACGCCGGCCGCCCGGGCGCGCGCGATTTCCTCGGGCGGCAGGTTGTCGGTGAGGTAGAGCGTCATCAGCGGCTCGAAGGCCACGCCGGCGGGCACGGCCGCCAGGATGCGCTCGCGGTAGGCCTGCGCCTGCGCCGCCGTGGTCACCGGCGGCTTGAGGTTGGGCATGATGATCGCGCGGCCGAACTGGGCGGCGGTGTGGGGCACCACGGCCTGCAGGGCGGCGCCATCGCGCACGTGCAGGTGCCAGTCGTCGGGGCGGGTGAGGGTCAGGGAGTCGGGGGTGGCGGCGCTCATGGTCCCGCGATTGTCGCAGCCACCACGGGATGGTTTCGGCCGGCCTCAGGGCACCTGGTCGGTGGGGTACTTCCAGAAGTCGCGCAGCAGGTAGCTGATGGGCAGGTTCAACGGCTGGCCGTTCGGCGGGATCGGCTGCTCGAACCACCGCTGGTAGATGGCGTGGATCTCGCGGCTGAAGATCAGGCGGCGCATTTCGTCGTCGATGATTTTCTTGAACGCCGGATCGCCCTTGGGCAGCATGATGGCCAGCGGCTCGGTGGTGATGAAGCGGCCCACCACCTTGAGCGCCTTCGGGTCGGACCGGGTGGACGCCAGTCCATAGAGCAGCACGTCGTCCATCACGAAGGCCTGCGCCTCGCCGCGCTCCACCATCTGCACGGCTTTCTCGTGGTCCTCGGTCTCGACGATCTCGAAGCGCAGGCCCCGTTCGGCCTGGATGCGCCGCACCGCGGCCAGCGGCGTGGTGTTGCGGGTGACGGCCACGCGCTTGACCTCGGGCTGGTCGATGCGGTCGATGCCGCTGTTCGCTTTGACCAGCATGCGCGCGCCGGTGATGAAGTGGGGAATGGTGAAGGCCACCTTCTCGCGCCGTTCGGCGTTGTTGGTGGTGGAACCGCATTCCAGCTGGGCCCTGCCGGTCTCGATCATCTCGATGCGGTTGGCCGGGGTGAGCTGCAGGTACTCGATCGGCAAGGCCGGCAGCGCCAGCCGGGCCTGCACCGCGGCGGCCAGGCGGCGGCAGACGTCCACCGCGTAGCCAATGGGCCGCTTGTCTGGCCCCAGGTACGAGAACGGCACCGAGGACTCGCGGTGGCCGATCACGATGTGCCCCTGCGCGCGGATCTGCTCGATCACGGGGCCCGAATCGCTGGCCGACGCGGGCCCGGCCCACACCAGGAAGACCAGCGCGGCCAGCGCCGCGCGCCGGGCAAACAACAGGGGGAACTGGGGCATGGCGGGCGTCCTCACGGTGTGTCCTGCGTCCACGAAGGGCGGGACGATACGTCGCGCTGGCGGGCCGACCGCTACCGCAAATGCGGTATTTCTTCAAAGGAACGCGCCAACGGAAGCGCCGCCCCGATCGGCGGCGCCCGTCGAAGGCCTCAGCCGAGCAGGTCGCTCAGCCGGTTCCAGAAACCGATGGCGGCCCGCTTGCCCTTGCTGGTGTCCATGGGGCGCGTGCGGTACAGGCGGATGTCCAGCGTCAGCGTGAGGCCGTCGGCCGCCGGCACCAGGCGCCGGCCCGCCACCTCGTTGCGCACCGCGCTGGCGGGCAGGAAGGCGATGCCATGCCCTTCGACGGCCATGGCCTTCAGGCCCTCGGCCATGTCGGTTTCGTAGACGCGCTCGAGCTGGCTGGCCAGCGAGGTGTCCTTGAGCAGGTGCTCGACCGCGCGGCCCAGGTACGCCCCGGGCGCATAGCCCAGGAAGGGCTGGGCCTGGCCGCCGGGCGAGGGCAGCGCGTACAGCGGCCCCCCCTGGGCGTTGGGCCGGCTGTAGGGCGCCAGCACCTCGGTGCCCAGGGGCAGCATCTCGTAGCGCGAGGTGTCCAGCTGGATGGGGTGCGCCGCGTGGTGGTACGCGATCAACAGGTCGCAGCTGCCCTCCACCAGGCGCATGACGGCGTCGTGCACATTGAGCGCGATCAGCCGGCTTTTGACCGGGCCGACCGTCTCGCGCAGGCCGGACAGCCATTGCGGGAAGAACGTGAAGGCCAGGGTGTGCGGCACGGCGAACTCGATGACGTCCTGCGCCGCCGCCGTGTGCGCACGCAGCATGGCGCGGGTGGTGTTGAGCGTCTGCAGCAGGTCCAGCGCCTGCTCGTACAGGGTCTGCCCGGCTGGCGTGAGCCGCGTGGGGTAGGAGGAGCGATCGACGAGGTCGGTGCCGGCCCAGGCCTCCAGCGACTGGATGCGGCGGGAAAACGCCGGCTGGGTGACGTGCCGCAGCTGGGCCGAACGGCTGAAGCTGCGGGTCTCGGCAAGACTGACGAAGTCTTCCAGCCACTTGGTTTCCATGGCGCGCGATTATGGTCGTGTGGCGGGCCGACACCCGCTGGGGTTTTCTCGATCCGGGGCTCAGTCGTTGCCGGCTTGCTGCAGCGCCCACATGCGGGCGTAGGCGCCGCCCCGCGCCACCAGGTCGGCGTGGCGCCCGCGTTCGACGATCCGGCCGTTCTCCAGCACCAGGATTTCGTGGGCGTCGACCACCGTGGACAGCCGGTGCGCGATGACGAGCGCGGTTTTGTGGCGCGCGGCCTGGCGCAGTTCCGCCTGGATCGCCCGCTCGTTGGCCGAGTCCAGCGCGCTGGTCGCCTCGTCGAAGATCATGATCGGCGGGTTCTTCAGCAGGGTGCGGGCGATCGCCACGCGCTGCTTCTCGCCGCCCGACAGCTTGAGCCCGCGCTCACCCACCATGGTGCGCCAGCCCTGGGGCAAGCGCTCGATGAAGCCGCGGATGTGCGCCGCCTCGGCCGCCGCCACCGCCGCCTCGTGCCCCGCCTCGGGCCGGCCGTAGAGGATGTTGTATTCGATGGTGTCGTTGAAGAGCACCGTGTCCTGCGGGACGATGCCGATGGCCTCGCGCACGCTGGACTGCGTGACCTCGGCGATGTCCTGGCCGTTGATCGTGATGCGACCTTCCCCATTGGCCCGGTTGCTGGTGTCGTAGAAGCGGTAGAGCAGGCGCGCCAGCGTGCTCTTGCCCGAACCCGAGGGCCCCACCACCGCCACTGTCTTGCCGGCCGGGATGTCGAAGCTCAGGCCGTGCAGGATCTCGCGCGCGGGCTCGTAGGAGAAATGCACGTTCTCGAAACGCACGGTGGGCGGCCCGTCGAGCACGAGCGGCTTCGCGCCGGGCGCGTCCGCCACCTCGCGCTCCTTCTCGAGCAGCGAGAACATCTTTTCCAGGTCGGTCAGGCTCTGCTTGATCTCGCGGTAGAGCACACCCAGGAAACCCAGCGGGATGTAGAGCTGGATCATGAAGGCGTTGATCATGACGAGGTCGCCCAGCGTGAGCTTGCCGGCCACCACGCCGTTCGTGGCGCGCCACAGCATGAACACCAGCGCCACCGCAATGACCAGCTGCTGTCCCGCGTTCAGCAGCGACAGCGTGCGCTGGCTCACCAGGCGCGCGCGGCGCAGCTTCTGCAGGGCCTCGTCGTAGCGCGTGGCCTCGTAATGTTCGTTGTTGAAGTACTTGACCGTTTCGTAGTTCAGCAGCGAATCGATGGCGCGCGTCTGGCCGGCCGATTCCAGTTCGTTCATGCGGCGGCGGAACTGGGTGCGCCACTCGGTCACCACCACGGTGAAGCCGACGTACAGCACCAGGGCCGCCAGCGTGATCCACACGTAGCCCATGTCGAACTGCGTACCCAGCAGCGTGAGCACCAGCGTCACCTCGATCAGCGTGGGCACGATGCTGTAGAGCGAGTACGAGATCAGCGATTGCACGCCGCGCGTGCCGCGCTCGATGTCGCGCGTCATGCCGCCGGTCTGGCGCTCCAGGTGGAAGCGCAGGCTCAGGCTGTGCAGGTGGCCGAACACCTGCAGCGCGATGTGGCGCGTGGCGCCCTCGGTGGCCTTGGCGAAGACGAGTTCGCGCAACTCGGTGAACAGGCTGGTGCACAGGCGCAGGCCGCCGTAGGCCAGCAGCAGGCCGAGCGGCACCACCAGCAGCGCCTGGGCGCTGCCCGGCGGGATGTTCATGGCGTCCACCAGCTGCTTGAGCAGCACCGGCACGCCCACGTTGGCGAGCTTGGCCGCCACCATGAAGGCCAGCGCGGCGATCACGCGCCATTTGTATTGCCACAGGTAGGGCAGCAGGCGCCGCAGGGTGGCCCAGTCGGAGCGGCGGGCGGGCGCCGTGGCGGACTCGCCGGGCGCGGACGGCAAGGCCACACGGCCTCGGGTGGGGGTATCGGGACGCATGCAAGACAATCGTGGGAGTCAGCCGGAGATTGTGCCCATGCCCACCGATTCAAGCCCCGCCCACGCGCCTTTGCCCTCTTTGCCCTCGGACCACCGCGAACTGGTGCTCAAGGTGATCCCCATGCCGGCGGACTGCAACGCCAACGGCGACATCTTCGGCGGCTGGGTCATGGCCCAGGTCGACCTGGCCGGCGCCGTGCTGCCGGCGCGCTTCGTGCGCGGGCGCATGGCCACGGTGGCGGTGAACCAGTTCATCTTCAAGCAGCCGGTGCGCGTGGGCGACATCCTCAGCTTCTACTCGCAGGTCACGCGTATCGGGCGCACGTCCATCACCGTGATGGTGGAGGTGTTCGCCGAGCGCATTTCCTCGCAAGGCCAGTACCTGAAGGTGACCGAGGCCAGCCTGACCTACGTCGCCATCGACCTGGAGGGCCGGCCCCGGCCGATTCCCGCCGACGCCAAGTCGGCCTGGACGACGCCGGCCTGAGCGCGGGCGGGGGCGCTCAGCCGCCCCAGCGGCGCACGCGCCCGGTGTCGATGTGCACGAACTGTTCGCGCGGGTAGAAACCCACGCCGCCGGCCTGCAGCGACAGCGCGGCATCGCGCAGGTCGGCCAGCGGCACGCCGGGCAGGCGCACGTCGATGGCGCGCCCGTCCATGTGCAGGCTGCGGGTGGCCACACCGCCGCCCCGCGTGGCCTTGAGGTGTGCGTTGGTGAGCGGCGAGCGGTAGCCCGATACCACCTGGTACGGCCGCTCGGTGCCCAGCACCCGGCGCAGGGCGTGCAGCACGTCGTGCAGGCCAGGGTCGATGTGGCCGACGTCGCCCGAGTAGTGGTCGCGCAGGAAATGGTCGAGCCGGCCCAGGGCCTCGGGGAGGTAGCCGTCGCCGCTGGCGTAGACCAGGTCGATCCGCTCGTGCGTGTGCAGGTGGTCGAAGGCCAGCGCGCGCTGGGGCGCGGCCCACACGTGCCGGGGCAAGGCGAGCAGCGGTGCGGCCACCGCGGCGCCCAGGCCCTGGCGCAGGAAACGGCGGCGAGAGGCGGGGAACAAAGGACGGTCGTTCATCGGGAGGGTTGCGGTTGGGGCCGGGGCCGGGCGTCGAGGGCGGCCTGCAGCCGCGCGTCGTGACCATACACGTCGGCGAAGAAGTGGGGACGGCCCTGCTTGACGAGCACCGTGCCGTAGGCGATGAGCACCGGCAGCGGGTCGCGCAGGGCGACGTGGGTGGACGTGCCGGCGGCCATCTGCTCGCGGATGCGCGCTTCGTCCCAGCCGGGCATGCCCGCCATCACGAAGCGCGCCAGCGCCACCGGGTCCTCCACGCGGATGCAGCCATGGCTGAAATCGCGCCGTTCGCGCGCGAACAGGCCGACCGAGGGCGTGTGGTGAAGGTAGATGTTGTCGCGGTTGGGGAAGACGAACTTGATGTCGCCCAGCGCATTGGCCGGCCCGGGGCGCTGGCGGATGCGCAGCCGGCCGGCCAGCACGGCGTCGAGCTTGGCCGGGCTCAGCACCGTGTCCACCGCGCCGTCGCCGCCGACGAACTCAAAGCCCTGGCTCGCCCAATGGCCCGGGTCGCGGCGCAGGCGCGGCACCGTCTCCTGGCGCGCAATCGATGGCGGCACGTTCCAGTAGGGGCTGAACTCGATGCTGCGCAGGCGTTCGTCGAACAGCGGGGTTTCATGGCCCACGGCCTTGCCCACGATCACGCGCATGCTCAGGCGCACCTCGATGCGGCCGTCCACCACTTCGTAGGCGCGCAGCATGTACTCGGGGATGTTGACCACGATCATGCGCGGCCCCTGCAGCAGGGGCGTCCAGCGCAGGCGCTCCAGGGTCAGCGCCGTCTGGCGCGCGCGCGCCGCTGGCGGCACCTCCAGCGCCGCCAGCGTGGCGGCGCCGACCACGCCATCGTCCGTCAGGCCATGGCGCCGCTGGAAGGCCCGCAGGGCCTCGAGCGCGGCGCCATCGAGGCGGTCGGGGGGCGGCGCGCCGCCGGTCAGGTCACCCAGCAGCGCCAGGCGCTCGGCCATCGCGGGCAAACCCGCCCAGTGGCCGCCCGGTTCGAGCTTCGGCGAGCGCGCGCCCGCCGGCCGCGGCAAGGGCGGCAGGCGCCGCGACCAGGCGGAGTGGCCGGCCAGCGCGTCCATGTCGCGCAGGACCTTCTGCAGCTGGCCATAGATCGGCAGCGGGGGAACCGCCGCCCGCACCGCCGCGTCGAGCCGTCCCTGGGCCAGGGCGTCGGCCAGCGCCTTCGCCGGGTCGAAGGCCCTCGGCGCCACGCTGAAGCGCTGGTGCACGGCGTGGGGATCGACGCGGCCAAAGGCCAGGTCGTGCAGGAAGCGTCGCATGGCGGCGCCCAGCTCGGTGGCGAAGCGGGCGCCGGCCGCCCCGTCCGGGCGGGCCAGCGCCTCGCCCAGCTGCCGCTGGAGCGCCTGGACCTGGTAATCGCCCGGATCGAGGCCGTTCGCCCCTGCGCCGGCCAACAGGGCCAGCGCCTGGCGGGCCAGCGGCTCGTTCCAGGCCTGGCCGCTGCCGGCCTCGACCCAGGTGGCGGCCGCGGCGGGGCCCGGCCACCAGGGCAAGGCGCCCAGGGCGAGCAGCCAGTGGCGGCGGCGCCAGGAAAACGGAGCCAGGTGCATGGCGGCATTGTCCCCGACCGGGCGGCCGCCCCCGGGCCACGGGTCAGAACCGGCCGTGGCGCCCCTCGCCCGCCGCGAAGCGCTGCGCGCCTTCCAGCGCGTCGGGGATGCGCGCCTGGCCGCGCCGCCATTCCTGCTGCAGGGCCTCGCCCAGGGACAGGTCCCACTGCGCGTAGGCGCTCTCGCGGTCCGCGAGCATCGTGGCCTGTGGGAAGCCCGCGAGCTGGCGCGCCAGCGCGATGGCCGCCTCGCGCGCCTGCCCGCTCGGCACCACCCGGTTGGCCAGGCCGATGCGCAAGGCCTCGTCGGCCTCGACCTTGCGGCCGGTCAGGATCAGGTCCATGGCGTGGCCCATGCCGATCAGGCGCGGCAGGCGCACGGTGCCGCCATCGATGAGCGGCACGCCAAAGCGGCGGCAGTAGACGCCGAAGTAGGCGTCGGCCTCCATCACGCGCAGGTCGCACCACAGCGCCAGCTCCAGGCCACCGGCCACGGCCGCGCCGGCCACGGCGGCGATCACGGGCTTGGACAGGCGCAGGCGCGAAGGCCCCATGGGGCCGAGGGCGCGCGCATCGGCGCTGTCGAAGTCCAGATCGGCCAGCGCCCCGCCTCCGCCGGCCTGCGCGGCGCGGGCGCCGAACTGCAGGTCCCAGCCGGCGCAGAAGTGGCCGTGCGCGCCGTGAAAGACCGCGACCCGTGCCGCGGCATCGTCCTCGAAGGCCAGGAAGGCCGCGTGCAGTTCGCGCGCGGTGGCGCTGTCCACCGCGTTGCGCACCTCGGGGCGGTCCAGGGTGACGACGCGGATGCCGTCGAGGGTTTCGATGCGCACCGTCATGAGGCCTCCCACCAGCCCACGCGCGGCTGCTGCAGGGCGGCCTCCAGTTCGGCCGCCCCCACCTCGATCTCCAGCCGCAGCAGCGCCGCCGCCATGGCCTTGCCCAGGTTGTCCAGGCGCAGGTTGCGGGCGCCGCCGCCCTGCAGCGCCCCCTTCAGCACGAACTTGAGCGCCAGGATGTTGGGCAGCGCCCAGGCGTCCACCTCGCCCGGCAGCCAAGGCGCGAAGTGCGCGCGCACGCGCTCGGCGGTGACCTCCCGCGCCAGCAGGGCGTAGCCCGCCGGGTTCCAGGCGAACAGCCCAAAGTCCACCCAATCGGCCTTGTCGCCGCTGCGCGCGTGGGCGATGCGCGCGAGCGGAATGCGGACCCGGTTCATGCGGCCTCTCCCATGAACTCCACCTGCACACCCGCCTCCACCTCGCCCCGGTCCACCAGCGTGGGCCAGATGCCCAGCAGCTCGCTCACGTTGTGCAGCCCCGTGAAGCCGCAGGTGTAGGCGGGGCCGCTGAGGCCCATCCACGGGAACAGGCGCCCGAAGCCCTCGGCCGCGGCCTTCTCGGGCGTGCGCAGCACCAGCCGCGTCCAGATTTCGTTGAGCTGGTTGAGCGCGTCCACCGCCGGCAGCGGCGCCAGCGGCCCATGGGCGGAGTTCAGGCCGGGGTACTCCACGTACAGCTCGTCGTGCGGCACGCGCCGCTCCTTCAGCTGGGCGCGGATGGTCGCCTGCGCCTGCTGCGACTTGTCCCAGGCATCGGGCCAGGAAAAGCCCCAGGTCACCTCGGCCTTGTAGCCGTCGCGGAAACCCGCCACCACCTTCAGCCGCTCGCTGGACGCGCGGCCGCGCGCGCCGGTCAGCCGCACGCGGTCCTGCCCGAGGTCTTCCAGGTGGATGCCGCCCATGTCCAGCACCACGTCGGGGCTGTGGTAAGCGTGCGGGTCGTGCACCTCGTACAGCAGCTGCTGGCGCACGGTGTCGAAATTCACCCGCCCGCCGGTGCCCGGCGCCTTGGTGATGAGCGCGCTGCCATCGGCCCAGACCTCGGCGATGGGGTAGCCGATGTGCGCCAGATCGGGGATGGACTGCCAATGCCCCTGCGCGCCGAAGTTGCCGCCGCTGCCCTGCCCCGAGCACTCCAGCAGGTGGCCCACGGTGAGACCTTGCGCCAGGCGGTCGAGCGCTTCGCCCTCGCGCGCGCCGTCCAGGCGCCAGCCGTGCGCGTGCGCGATCGGGCCCAGGAACAGCGCCGCGTCCGCCACCCGGCCGGTGATGACGATCTGCGCGCCCCCGTCCAGCGCGCGCACGATGGGCGCGGCGCCCAGGTAGGCGTTGGCGAACACCAGCCGCTCGCGCACCGCCGCCACCGGCGCGCCGGTGAACAGGTGCTCGAAGGCGCCGCCGGCCGGGTCGGCCAGGCGAGGCAGCACGTCGTCGCCACTGACCACCGCCACGCGCGCCTTCAGGCCCTTGGCGGCGAAGGCGGCCAGCACCGCCTGCGCCGCGCCCCGCGGGTTCAGGCCGCCGGCGTTGCAGACGAAGCGCACGCCTTGGCGCTGCATCAGCGGCCACAGGCGCAGCAGCAGCGGCACCACGTCTCGCGCGTAGCCCAGTCCGGGGTCGCGCTGGCGGTCCTTCTGCAGGATGGCGAGCGTGAGTTCGGCCAGGTGGTCGCTGGCGATGAACTGCACGCCGCCGCGTTCGATGCTCGCGGCAATGGGCTCCCAGGCGTCGCCGTAGAAGCCCAGGCCGGCGCCGATGCGGATGGAATTCATGGGCACCGATGGTGCTGGCGCCTGCGCGACTGCCGATGGGGGAGAACCCCTAGCGGCAGTCCCGGGGAGGACAGCTATAAATCTTCGACCCCTGCGGTGCGGCCCGCTCCCAAGCTTGCAGCAAGCTGCGCACCAGCCCCGGGGCAATACAAGACAGGAGACGGTTCCGTGCAACTGCTGCAACTGCTGATCAGCGGGGCGGCCCAGGGATGCATCTACGGCCTCATCGCGCTGGGCTTCGTGCTCATCTACAAGGCGACCGAGACCGTGAGCTTCGCGCAGGGCGACCTCATGATGGTGGGCGCCTTCGGCGGCCTGCTCACCATGACGCTGCTGGGTTTCCCGTTCTGGCTGTCCGTCGTCGCCGCCGTCGTGGGCATGGGCCTGTTCGGCATCGTGCTCGAGCGCCTGGTCATCCGCCCCATCCTGGGACAGCCCGCCTTCTCCATCGTCATGCTCACCATCGGCGTGGGCTACCTGCTGCGCGGGCTCATCACCATGATCCCGAACATCGGCACCGAGACACACACCCTGCCGGTGCCCTACGCGGGCCAGGTGCTCAAGCTGGGAGCGCTGGTCATCTCGGCCGAGCAGATCGTGGTGATCGGCGCCACCGCCCTGCTGTGCGCGCTGCTGTTCGCCATGTTCCGCTACAGCAAGCTGGGGGTCGCCATGCAGGCCTCGTCGCAGAACCAGCTGGCGGCCTACTACATGGGCATTCCGGTCAAGCGCCTCAATGGCCTGGTGTGGGGCCTGGCGGCGGGCGTGGCGGCCATCGCGGGCCTGCTGCTGGCGCCCATCACCTTCGTGCACGCCAACATGGGCTTCATCGGCCTCAAGGCCTTCCCGGCGGCGGTGGTGGGCGGCTTCGGCAGCCTGCCCGGCGCCATCGTGGGCGGGCTCATCATCGGCATCGTCGAGGCCATCGCGGGCTTCTACCTGCCCGAGGGTTTCAAGGACATCGCGCCTTACATCGTGGTGCTGATCATGCTGGTGCTCAAGCCCAACGGGCTGTTCGGCGAGAAGCTGCGCAAGAAAGTCTGAGGCCGAACGATGCGATTCCTCTTCAAGACGAACTACGACCAGGACATCCGGCTCGCCAAGCACGGCGGCCACGTGTTCTGGTACGGCCTGCTGTGCCTGTTCCTGCTGGCCGCGCCCTGGGTGATCGACGAGTACTGGCTGGCGCAGCTCACCTTCGTGCTGATCTACGGCATCGTGGGCCTGGGGCTGATGCTGCTGGCCGGCTTCACCGGCCTGTTCTCGCTCGGTCACGCGGCCTTCCTGGGCGTGGGCGCGTACACGCAGGCCGCCCTGGTCAACGCGGGCGTGCCCTTCCCCATCGCCCTGGCCTGCGCGGGCCTGCTGGCGGCGGCGGTGGGCGTGGTGGTGGGCCTGCCGGCGCTGCGCGTCAAGGGCATCTACCTGGGCATGGCCACGCTGGCCTTCGGCTTCATCGTGGAAGAAGGCATCGCGCGCTGGGAGTCGGTCACCGGCGGCAACAAGGGCCTCATGGTCAACCCGCCCCAGCTCTTCGACTGGGCGCTCGACTCCACCAACGAGTTCTACTTCCTCTGTCTGGTGGTGTGCGTGCTCAGCACCCTGGCCATCGTGAACCTGATGCGCTCGTCCACCGGCCGCGCCTTCGTCGCCATCCGCGACTCGGAAATCTCGGCCCAGAGCATGGGCATCCACCTGGCGCGCTACAAGACCCTGTCCTTCGCGCTGTCGGCCGCGCTGGCGGGCCTGGGCGGCGCGCTCTATGCGCACAAGATCCAGTTCCTGTCGCCCGAGCAGTTCTCCATCATCCAGTCGATCGACCTGCTGCTCATGGTGGTGATCGGCGGGCTGGGCTCCATCCACGGCGCCTTTCTCGGCGCCATCTTCCTCATCGTCATGCCGCAGCTCATCGCTCTGGGCAAGGACATCCTGCCCGAGGCCATCGGCCAGTCCGCGGGCCTGCAGGGCGCGGTGTATGGCGCGGTGCTGATCGCCTTCGTGTTGTTCGAGCCGATGGGACTGTACGGGCGCTGGCTCAAGGTGCGCGCCTACTTCCAGCTCTTCCCGTTCTACCGCCAGGGCATGTTCAAGCGGCAGAAGTCGTTCCAGAAGTCGGAGAGATTGAGATGACCCCCCGCGTCGCTTCGCGCCACCCCCCAAGGGGGGCCATGCCTGCGGCCTGGCAAAGCCCGTTCCGCGGCATGTCTGGACAGGGTTCCCTTCGAGCCGGAATGGCCAGCGTATGAACGACACCGACACCCTGCTGTCCGCGAAGAACCTCAGCGTGCGCTTCGGCGGCGTGCTGGCGGTCAACAACGTCAGCTTCGACGTGAAGAAGGGCGAGGTCTTCACCCTGATCGGCCCCAACGGCGCGGGCAAGACCACGGTGTTCAACCTCATCAGCCGCATCTACACGCCCACCACCGGCAGCATCGACTACGCCGGCCCCGCCGGCCCGGTGCGCCTGACGGACCAGGCGCCGCACAGCATCGCCCGCCTGGGCATCGCGCGCACCTTCCAGAACATCGAGCTGTTCGAGCACGCCACCGTGCTGCAGAACCTGCTGATCGGGCGCCACACGCACCGCCGCACCGGCCTGTGGAGCGAGATCTTCTTCACCGGCAAGACCCGCGCGGCCGAGGTCGAGGCGCGCGAGAAAGCCGAACAGGTGATCGACCTGCTGGACCTGCAGCACCACCGCGAGAGCCTGGTGGCCGGCCTGCCCTACGGCGTGCGCAAGGTGGTGGAGCTGGCGCGCGCCCTGTGCACCGAGCCGCGTCTGCTGCTGCTGGACGAGCCCTCCTCCGGCCTGAACGTGGAAGAGACCGAGGACATGGCCTTCTGGATCACCGACATCAAGAACGAGCTCGGCATCACGGTGCTGATGGTCGAGCACGACATGAGCCTGGTGTCCAAGGTATCCGACCGCGTGCTGGCCATGAGCATGGGCACGGAACTCACCACCGGCACGCCGGCCGAGGTGCAGAGCCACCCGGGCGTGATCGAGGCCTACCTGGGCAGCGTGGACGACGTGTCCAGCCTGCGCCGCGAGAACCACAAGGTGATGCCATGAGCGTGCCCACCAGCGACGCGCCGGTCCTCAAACTGTCCAACGTGGAGAGCGCCTATGGGCCCATCAAGGCCATCCGCGGTGTGAGCCTGCAGGTGCGCCGCGGCGAAATCGCCACCGTGCTGGGCAGCAACGGCGCGGGCAAGACCACCATCCTCAAGACCATCAGCGGCATCATCGACCCGCGCAAGGGCACGGTGGAGTTCAAGGGCCAGGACATCACCGCGCGAGACCCGGCGCTGATCGTGCAGCAGGGCCTGCTGCACGTGCCGGAGGGGCGCGAGGTCTTCCCGCTGCTGAGCGTGCGGGACAACCTGCTGATGGGCGCCTACACCCGCAAGGACCGCGACGGCGTGGCGCGCGACATGGAAATGGTCTTCGGCTACTTCCCCATCCTGAAGGAGCGCGCCGCGCAGGACGCCGGCCTGCTCTCGGGCGGCCAGCAGCAGATGCTGGCCATCAGCCGCGCGCTGATGGCCAACCCCGACCTGGTGCTGCTCGACGAGCCCAGCCTGGGCCTGTCGCCCAAGCTCACCAAGGAGATCTTCGAGATCGTGGTGCGCATCAACCGCGAGCGCGGCACCACCATCCTGCTGGTGGAGCAGAACGCCAACATGGCGCTCAACGCCTCCGACTACGGCTACGTGCTGGAGAACGGGCGCATCGTGATGGAAGACACCTGCGCCCATCTGCGCGAGAAGGACGACATCAAGGAGTTCTACCTCGGCATGAAAGAAGCCGGCGTGCGCGCCGACCGCCGCTGGAAGAAGAAGAAGAACTGGCGCTGAGCGGCGACGAAGGGGACACGACATGAGCTACCTCTGGGACCTCTCCCACATCCAGCCCCAGACGGCAAGCGTGCTGGACGGCGACACCATTCCCGCCATGTTCTGGAACGCCGTGCGCGCGCGCGGCCCGAACGTGTGGATGCGCCAGAAGGACCTGGGCCTGTGGCGCAGCTGGACCTGGACGCAGACCGGCCAGGCCGTGCGCGAGATCGCCCACGGCCTCATGGCCCTGGGCTTCGCCCCCAGGGAAACCGCGTCCATCCTGTCCAACACCACCATCGAGTGGGTGCTGGCCGACCTGGCCGTGCTGAGCGCGGGCGGCGTGGCCAACGGCATCTACCCCACGGACGCGCCCGAGCAGGTGCACTACCTGTGCGAGGACTCGCGCACCACCGTGCTGTTCGTGGAGGACGAGGAGCAGCTCGACAAGGCCCTGGCCGTGCGCGCCCAGCTGCCGCTGCTGCGCAAGATCGTGGTGGTCGACATGGAAGGCCTGCGCGACTTCCACGACGAGCAGGTGATCAGCCTGGACGCCCTGCGCGCCCTGGGCCGCGAACACCTGGCGCAGCACCCGCAGATGCTGGAACAGCGCGTGGCCAGCGTGGGTCCGGACGACCTCGCCATCCTGGTCTACACCTCGGGCACCACGGGCAAGCCCAAGGGCGCCATGCACTCGCACAAGGGCCTCGTCTACACCGTGCGCGGCTACAACGCCATCCTGCCGCGCTACGACAGCGACGAGTGCATGTGCTTCCTGCCGCTGTGCCACATCGCCGAGCGCATGGGCGGCGAGTACTTCTCGCTCTACACGGGCGCGCGTCTGAACTTCGTCGAGAACCCCGAGACCGTGCCCGAGAACGTGCGCGAGATCGCGCCCACGGTCTTCACCGCGGTGCCGCGCGTGTGGGAGAAGTTCTACTCCGGCGTGATGATCGCCCTGAAGGAAGCGAGCCGGCTGCAACAGGCCGCCTACGCCTGGGCCATCGGCGTCGGCCAGCGCGTGGCCGATCACGTGCTCAAGGGCGAGGCCGTGCCAGGCGGCCTCAAGCTGCGCTTCCGGCTCGCGCGCCTGCTGGTGCTCGACAACGTGCGCAAGCTCATCGGCATCCACCGCTCGCGCTTCCTCGTCACGGGCGCGGCGCCGATCTCGCCCGACCTGGTGCGCTGGTACCTCGCGCTGGGCGTGCCCATGCTCGAGGTCTGGGGCATGACGGAGACCTGCGGCGCCTCCACCGGCGTGCCGGCGCAACGCATCAAGCCCGGCAGCATCGGCCCGGCGGCGCAGTACAACGAGGTCCGGCTCGACGCCACCACCGGCGAGATCCTGGTGCGCGGACCCAACGTCTTCATGGGCTACCTCAACCTGCCCGAGAAAACCGCCGAGACCATCGACGCCGAGGGCTGGCTGCACACCGGCGACGTGGGCGTGGTGGACGAGGAAGGCTTCTTCCGCATCACCGACCGCATGAAGGACATCATCATCACGGCCGGCGGCAAGAACATCACGCCCAGCGAGATCGAGAACGAACTGAAGTTCTCGCCCTACGTCACCGACGCGGTCGTCATCGGCGACCAGCGCCCCTACCTCACGGTGATCATCATGATCGACCAGGAGAACGTCGAGAAGTTCGCGCAGGACAACGACGTGCCCTTCTCCAACTACGCCAGCCTCACGCGCACGGCCGAGGTGCAGCAGCTCATCCAGGGTCTCATCGACGCCACCAACCGCAAGTTCGCGCGCGTCGAGCAGATCAAGAAGTTCTGGCTGCTCGACACCCAGCTCACCGCCGAGGACGAAGAGCTCACGCCGACCATGAAGCTCAAACGCAAGCTCGTGCAGAAGAAGTACGCCGAGCAGATCGAGGCCATGTACCACTGACGCCGCCCCGCGCGGCACCACCCGAGGAGACCCGCGCCGTGAAGACCCGCTACACCCTGACCGCTTTCGCGCTGGCGCTGTCGGCCAGCGCCGCCCTGGCCCAGTCGCAGGGCGTGAGCAAGGACGAGATCGTCCTCGGCTCCATCCAGGACCTCTCCGGCCCGCTGGCCGGCTTCGGCAAGTCCGTGCGGCTGGGCATGGTGTTGCGGGTGGACGAGATCAACGAGCAGGGCGGCATCAACGGCCGCAAGATCCGGCTGCTCGTCGAGGACTCCAAGTACGACCCGCGCAACGCCGTGCTCGCGGCGCAGAAGCTGGTCAACCAGGACAAGATCTTCGCCATGGTGGCCCACATCGGCACGGCGCAGAACATGGCCGCCATGCCGGTGCAGTTCCAGAAGAACGTCATCAACTTCCTGCCCGTGACGGCCGCGCGCGAGATGTATGAGCCCTTCCACCGGCTCAAGTTCGCCAACATCGGCCCGTACTACGAGCAGATGCGCACCTTCCTGCCCCGCATGGTGCAGGAGAAGAAGCCCAAGGCGGTCTGCGCCATCTACCAGGACGACGAGTTCGGCCTGGAGGTGCTGCGCGGCGCGGAAGAAGGTCTCAAGGCGGTCAACCTGCAGATGGTCGAGAAGACCTCGTTCAAGCGCGGTGCCACCGACTTTTCCTCGCAGGTGGCGAAGATGAAGTCCGCCAATTGCGACTTCATCGTGCTCGGCACCATCATCCGCGAGACCATCGGCACCATCGCCACGGCGCGCAAGCTGGACTACAACCCCACCTTCTTCGGCTCGCAGGCGGCCTACACCGACCTCATCCACAAGCTCGGCGGCCCGGCCATGAACGGCCTGTACGCCACCATGACGACCCAGCACCCTTACCTGGACGAGGCCTCCCAGCCCATCCGCTTCTGGGCCAACAAGTACAAGACCAAGTTCAACGAGGACCCCAACGTCTTCTCGGTCTATGGCTACAACGCCATCGATATCTTCGCCCGCGCCGCGGGCAAGGCCGGCGCCAACCTCAACACCGACAGCTTCGTCAAGACCATGGACAGCCTGAGCGTGCCGACCGACATCTTCGGCTCGCCGCCGCTCAGCTTCAGCCCGCAGCGGCGCTACGGCAGCATGGCGATGCGCCTGTCGCAGATCCAGGACGGCCGCTGGAAGGTGGTCTCGGACTATGTGAACAACTGAGTGCGCTCGCCTCGGGCCGGTGCGGCGGGAAGGGTTTTTCCGCATCACCGCCCCGGTCAAAGACCCCATCATCCCCGCAGAAACGACAACCCACCGGAGACGACAGCGATGAAAACGACACTGAGTCTGATCGGCGCGGCCATCGCGCTGAGCACCGGCGCCGCCATGGCGCAATCACAGGGCGTGAGCAAGAACGAGATCGTTCTCGGCTCCATCCAGGACCTCTCCGGTCCCATCGCCGGCTTCGGCAAGCAGGTGCGCCTGGGCATGATGCTGCGGGTGGACGAGGCCAACGAGCAGGGCGGCGTCAACGGCCGCAAGATCAAGCTCATCGTCGAGGACTCCAAGTACGACCCGCGCAACGCCGTGCTCGCGGCGCAGAAGCTGGTCAACCAGGACAAGATCTTCGCCATGGTGGGCCACATCGGCACGGCGCAGAACATGGCCGCCATGCCGGTGCAGTTCCAGAAGAACGTCATCAACTTCTTCCCCGTGACGGCCGCGCGCGAGATGTACGAGCCCTTCCACAAGCTCAAGTACAGCTTTGCCGCCACCTACTACGACCAGATGCGCGTCGCGGTGCCCAAGCTGGCCAAGGAGAAGAACGCCAAGAAGGTCTGCACCATGTACCAGGACGACGAGTTCGGCCTGGAGGTCAAGCGCGGCGCGGAAGACGGCCTCAAGGCCAACGGCATGTCGCTCGCGGCGGAAACCACCTACAAGCGCGGCGCCACCGACTTCGCCTCGCAGATGCAGAAGCTGGCCTCGGAGCAGTGCGACATGGTGGTGCTGGGCACCATCATCCGCGAGACCATCGGCGCCATCGCCACCGCCAAGCGCCTGGGCTTCAACCCCACCTTCATCGGCTCCAGCGCGGCCTACACCGACCTCATCCACAAGCTCGGCGGCCCGGCCATGAACGGCCTGTACGCCACCATGACGGTGCAGCACCCCTATCTGGATGCCGCCTCGCAGCCCATCCGCTTCTGGGCCAACAAGTACCAGACCAAGTTCAATGAGGAGCCCACGGTGTTCTCCGTCTACGGGTACCTGGCCATCGACGCCTTCATCCGCGCCGCCACCAAGGCCGGCCCCAACCTCAGCACCGACAGCTTCATCAAGGCCATGGACACCATGACCATTCCGCCCGACATCTTCGGCAGCGCCGAGCAGACCTTCAGCCCCACCAAGCGCCTGGGCAGCAACGCCACCCGCATCTCGATGCTGGACAACAACCGCTGGAAGGTGGTCACGGAGTACATCAACACCACCACCGGCAAGTGAGGTCCGCCTGACGGTTTCCTGAGCATTCGCGCCGCCCGCTCGACGGGCCATGCGCGGCAGCCGCCGGTGTCGCAAGCCCCGGTGGCTTTTTTTTGCCGGGGCCGCGCTCAGGCGGTGGGCAGCGTCCACCAGAAGCGCGCGCCCTCGCCCACCCGGCCGCAGGCGCCCACTTCGCCACCGTGCTGCTGCACCACGCGGCGCACCACCGTCAGGCCCAGGCCGGTGCCGGGCACCGCCTCGCCGGCCAGGCGGCTGAAAGGCTTGAACAGCTCGCTGGCGCGCGCCTCGTCGAACCCCGGGCCGTTGTCGCTGACGGCGAAACGCCAGGCCTGGTCCTCGCGCTGCGCGCCCACCTCCACCGCCAGCCCGGGCCGGCCCTGCCCGTACTTGAGCGCGTTGCCCACCAGGTTGGTCACCACATGCGCCATCAGCCCGCGGTCCACCACCACCACGGGCAGCGGCCCCACGCGCACCGCGTGGCGCGCGCTCGGGTATTCCATGGCCAGCTGCTCCACGCATTCGCGCACCAGCTCGCCGAAGTCCACCTGCGCCTTCTGCAGCGCCTGCTGCTCCACGCGCGCCAGGTCCAGCAGGTCGCTCACCATGCGGCTGGCGCGCAGGGACTCATGGCCCAGCTTGCGCACCAGGGGCAGGGCCTGGGCCGGCTGGCCTTCTTCGATGGCCTCGCGCGCCATCTCGCTCAGGCCGTGGATGTTGCGCAGCGGGCCGCGAAGGTCGTGCGAGACCATGCCCGAGAAGGCGCGCAGGCCCTGGTTGATCGCCTCCAGCTGGGCCGTGCGCTCGTGCACCGTGCGGTCCAGGCCGTCGGCCAGGCGCTGCATCGCGGCCTCGGCCTGTTCGCTGCGGCGCAGCTCGCTCGCCAGCCGACGCGCGTCGCGTTGCAGGATCAGCGTCAGCACGAAGAAGTACACCAGCACGATGGGCAGCGGCGTGATCTCCCGAAACGTCCGCACGTCCAGGCCCACGCGGATGGCCAGCAACAGCAGCAGCGGCTGCACCAGCAGCGCCGCCGCCAGCGCGAACTGCCCGCTCCAGCGGTCGTGCCACCAGCGCCACAGCAGCCACAGCGAGGCCGCCACGAGCACCCCCGACGAGGCCAGCGGACCGCGGAAGGGGTTGTCGCCCAGCGCCCTCACCAGCGCCACCACCCAGACCAGGCCGAGCGCACTCAGCCAGGCAAAACGCCACCCCTGGTGGCGGGCGCCGGGCGTGAGGTAGGTGTGCAGCCCCACCAGCAGGGCGGTCAGCGCGAACACCACCACCGCGGCGGCCGGGCCGCCGATGCCCTCGGCCCGCACGCCGAAATGCAGCTGGGCCACCCGAAAGCCGAGCTGCGCGAGACCGAACAGCACGGCCGAGCCCGCCAGCCAGCGCACGTAGGGCCAAGAGGCCCGGTTGGCGTAGGCGATGAAGATCACACCCAGCAAGGCGACCATCGCCCCGGTCATGAACCGCAGGTCGCCAAAGAGTGAAAGCCAGCCCATGCTCGCTCCGAAACCGCAACGCCGCGAGTGTGACAGACGGATACATATCCGCCAGCGGGTTGTCACCGAACGGGCGGCGCGAGCGGCCGCCGGTGCATCGCACAATGCCCGGCATGTCCCCCGACACCGCCCTCCGGCTCGCCGACGCCCTGCTCGCGCTGCACCTGGGGGTGGTGCTGTTCGTGGTGGGCCTGCTGCCCCTGGTGCTGCTGGGCGGCGCCCTGGGCTGGCGCTGGGTGCGCCACGCCGGCCTGCGCGCCGCGCACCTGGGGCTGATGCTCTTCATCGCGGCCCAGGCCTGGCTGGGCCGGCTGTGCCCCCTCACCGTCTGGGAACAGGACCTGCGGCGATCGGCCGGCGAGACCGGTCACCGCGAGAGCTTCATCGGGTACTGGCTCTCGCGGCTGCTCTACTGGGACGCGCCGTGGTGGGTGTTCGTGGCCGCCTACACGGCCTTCGCGGCCTTGGTGGGGCTGGCGTGGTGGTGGGTGCGGCCGCTCAGAGGCCGAACACCCTGAGCGCGTTGCCCCCGCGCACCGCCTCGCGCTGGTCGGCCGCCAGGGTGTCGATCTTGCCCAGCGCGCCCTTCACGTCGTGCACCTGGTGCGGCCAGTCGGTGCCCAGCATGACCTGCGAGGCGCCCACGATGGACACCAGGTACTGCAGCGAGCGCGGGTCGTAGGTGATGCTGTCGTAGTAAATGTGGCGCAGGTAGTCGGTCGGCTTGCGCTGCATGCGCCGGCGCTGGGGGATCTCCACCTCGTCGCCCTTCTCGAAGCGGCCCACCAGGTAGGGCAGCGTGCCGCCGCCGTGCGAGGCGATGAGCTTCATGTTCGGGAAACGGTCGAAGAAGCCGTCGAAGATCATGCGCGTGAAGGCCAGCGTGGTGTCGAACATGAAGCCCACGGACCAGCTCAGGTCGTACTTCGTCATGTCCATCAGGTCCACGCCCGGCGGGTCGGTGGGGTGCACCAGCACCGGCAGGCCGCGCCGGTCGATGGCGGCCCACACGGGCTCGAAGAATGGGTCGGTGAGGCTGCGGCCCGAGATGTTGGCCAGCACCATCACGCCCACCGCGCCGTTGGCGCAGGAGCGCTCCAGCTCCTGCACGGCGCGCTCGGGGTATTCCCAGGGCAGCGAGGTGAACCAGCGGATGCGGTCCGGGTACTGCGCCTGGGCGCGCGCCATGGCGTCGTTCGACTCCACCGCCGCCTGGCGGCTGGTGGCCTCGTCGCCCCAGTACACGTTGGGGCAGGTCAGCGAGACGATGGAGATGTCGATGCCCGCCGCGTCCATCTGCCGGATGCGCAGCGCGTAGTCGAAGTGCCCGGGCTGCGGAATGGCCACCGGCGTGTCGCCGCGGAAGATCTCGTCCTGCCCGTCGGGGCGGCGCTGGATGTTGTAGGCCCCGCCCTTGGCCTTGAGCAGCTCCAGCCAGGCAGGCGTGTACATGTGCGTGTGAACGTCGATGACGGGCATGTGATGTCTCCGGTGTTGTCCTTGTTTGTCGCGCGCCCACGCCGTCGCGCGGGACCGTTAGCAAGCATACCTTTTCGGGAAAACACGCATGCGTCCATCGGGTGCGCCCTCCCAGAATCGGTGCTCCATACAACGAGGAGACACGCATGCAACGCCGACACTTCCATGCCCTGGCGGGCGCTGGCCTGCTGGCCGCCGCCCAACTGGGCCTGCCAGGCCTGGCCCAGGCGCAAGACAGCGGCACGCTGCGCGTGTGGGTGGGCTTTCCACCCGGGGGATCGGTGGACACGGTGGCGCGCATCGTGGCCGAGAAGATGCGGGGCACGCTCAACCAGAACGTGATCGTGGAGAACAAGCCCGGCGCGGGCGGGCGGCTGGCGCTGGGCGAGCTGCGGCGCATCGCGCCGGACGGCAACACCATCATCCTGGCGCCCAGCGGGGCGCTGGTGATCTCGCCCTACCTGTACCCCAACGTGGGCTACGACCCCATCAAGGACTTCAGCCCCATCGCGCGCGCCACGGTGTTCGACTTCGCCGTGACGGCCGGCCCGGGCGCGCCGCAGGGCAAGCTGAAAGACGTGCTCGACTGGATGAAGGCCAACCCCGCCAAGGCGAGCTACGGCACCTCCGGCGCCGGCACGGTGCCGCACTTCGCGGGCCTGCTCATCGGCCAGGCCACGGGCATTCCCCTGACGCACGTGGCCTACCGCGGCGGCGCGCCGGCCGCGCAGGACCTGCTGGGCGGGCAGATTCCGCTGATGGTCGACACGGCGTCCGAGACCATCGAACACCACCGCGCGGGCCGCCTGCGCATCCTGGCCGTGACGGGCGAACAGCGCTCGGCCGCGCTGCCCGAGGTGCCCACGCTGAAAGAGCAAGGCATCCCGCTGGCGGCGGACGCCTTCTTCGCCTACTTCGGCCCGGCCGGCATGAACCCGCAGGCGGCGGACCGCATCAGCAAGGCCGTCGCGGTGGCGCTGGCGGACCCGGGCATCCAGGAGAAGATCCGCGGCTACGGCCTGGTGCCCAGCCACGCCGGGCCGGCCGAGACGGGCGCCATGGTGGTGGAGCACCTCAAGCGCTGGGAAGCGCCGGTCAAGGCCTCGGGCTTCAAGCCGGAGTGAGGCGCTACCCGCTCAGGGCTGGCGCCCGTACTGGCTGAGGCGCCGCGTCCGTTGTTGGCGCGCCTGGCGCCGCGCCTCGGCCTGCGCCGACCGCGCCCCGCGCCGCAGCAGCTCGGCCGCGACGCGGGCATCGGGGTCCTCGGCCAGACGGGCCGTCAGCAGGCGGCTGAAGAAATCGGTGATGCCCATCCGCAGGCGGGCCTGGGCATCGTCCTGGCTTGGCGGCCGGCTCACGCCGGGCTTCATGAACAAGGCCTTGTCCTCCTTCGTCGAGGCGTCGGGCGGGACAGGCCGGGCGGCGCGCGCCGGCGCCGGCACGGAGCGTGTCGTCGAGGACGGGGCGGGAGCAACGCGGCGGGCGGCTGAAGCGGTCATGCGGTGGCAGGGGCAGCGGGCGCCCTGGCGGGCACCGGAGAACGGCCATGAGTGGTGGATCGCTCACCCTGGTTTCCACCATCGGCCGTCTGGCCGGGGCCGCGCGGCCCCGGCTTGAGCCAGCGCAAGGTGCCCAATGCCCGGCCACGCCACCATCGCTGGGCCCGCTCCACCCTGGCCGTGGCGCGCGCGCCGCATGGACACCCCCCGACACCCCGCCCCCCCCGCGCGCGCGCCGGACGCCAGCGCCCCCGACTGGAGCCTGCCCGAGGCCGAACTGCTGGCCCGCCACGCCAGCGGCCCCCAGGGCCTGGGCCAGGCCGAGGCCCTGGCCCGCCTGCAGCGGCACGGCCCCAACGCCGTGGCCGAGCAGGCCGCCGCCACGGCGTGGCGCTTGGTGCTGCGCCAGTTCGCCAGCCCGCTGGTGCTCATCCTCGTCGCGGGCGCCCTGGTGTCCGCCGCGCTCAAGAGCTGGGCCGAAGCCACCACCATTCTCGCCATCGTGCTGTGCAGCGCGGGCCTCGGCTGGTGGCAGGAGTGGCGGGCCTCGGACGCGGTGTCGCGCCTGCGCCAGCGGCTGGCGCTCAACGCGCGCGTGCGGCGCGATGGCGCCTGGCGCCCGCTGCCCGCGCGCGAACTGGTGCCGGGCGACCTGATCGAGCTGAGCGCGGGCAAGCTGGTGCCGGCCGACGGCGTGGTGCTGCAGACGCGCGACTTCCTCGTCACCGAGGCCAGCCTGACGGGCGAGTCCTTCCCGGTGGAAAAACGCCCCGGCCCCGTGGCGGCCGACGCGCCGCTGCGCGAGCGCAGCAACAGCGTGTTCCTGGGCAGCTCGGTGCGCAGCGGCACCGCCACCGTGCTGATCACCCGCACCGGCGCGGCCACGGTGTTCGGCGAACTCGCGGCCGAGCTGAAGCAACGCCCGCCGCACACCCGTTTCGCGCAGGGCGTGCGCCGCTTCGGCGACATGCTGCTGCGCCTGATGCTGGCGGTGGTGCTGGCGGTGCTGGTGGTCAACCAGTGGCTGGGCCGCCCCCTGATCGATTCGCTGATGTTCTCCGTGGCGCTGGCGGTGGACCTGTCGCCCGAGCTGCTGCCCGCCATCGTCAGCGTGATGCTGGCGCGCGCCACGCGGGCCATGGCCGCCCAGGGTGTGCTGGTGCGCCGGCTCGAGGCCATCGAAGACCTGGGCGGCATGAACGTGCTGTGCACCGACAAGACCGGCACCCTCACGCAGGGCGTGATGACGCTGGACGCCGCGGTGGACGCCGACGGCCGACCCGACGCCGGCGTGCTGCGCTGGGCGCACCTGAACGCGGCCTTCGAGAGCGGCATCGAGAACCCCCTGGACCAGGCCCTGGTGGCCGCGGGCGAGCGCGCGGGCCTGACGCTCGAGGGCTGGCGCAAGGTGGACGAAATTCCCTACGACTTCGTGCGCAAGCGCCTCACCATCGTGGCGCAGCGCGGCGCCGAAGGCGAACGCCTGCTGGTGACCAAGGGCGCGGTGCCACAGACCCTGGCGGTGTGCGATCGCGTGCGCCAGGCCGGCGGCGAGGCCCCGCTGGACGCGGCCCGGCGCACCCGCATCGACGACCACATGCGCGAACTCGGCGGCCAGGGGCTGCGCGTGCTGGCGGTGGCCACCCGCGCGGTGCGGGCCGACCGGGTGGGGCTGGCCGACGAAGCCGGCCTGTGCCTGGAAGGCTTCCTGGCCTTCACCGACCCGCCCAAGCCCGGCGCGGCGCAGGCTGTGCGCGCGCTGCGCGCGCACAAGGTGCGCGTGAAGATGGTCACCGGCGACAGCCGCCACGTCGCCGCGCATGTGGCCCGGCAGGTGGGCCTGGACCCCTCGGCCTTGCTCACCGGCGCGGAGATCGCCGCCATGCGCGACGAAGCGCTGTGGCACCACGCGCCGCGCACCGACCTGTTCGTCGAGGTCGATCCCTCGCAGAAGGAGCGCATCGTGCGCGCGCTGCAGCGCACGCGGCACGCCGTCGGCTACCTGGGCGACGGCATCAACGACGCGCCCGCTCTGCTGGCGGCCGACGTCGGCCTGTCGGTGGACCAGGCGGTCGACGTGGCGCGCGAAAGCGCCGACGTGGTGCTGCTCAAGCCCGACCTCGACGTGCTGTGCCGCGGCGTGGAGGAAGGCCGGCGCACCTTCGCCAACACGCTCAAGTACATCGCGCTGAGCATCAGCGCGAACTTCGGCAACATGGTCAGCATGGCCATCGCGGCGCCCTTCCTGCCCTTCCTGCCGCTCACGCCCACCCAGATCCTGCTGAACAACTTCCTGTCGGACCTGCCCTCCATGGCCCTGTCCACGGACCGCGTGGACGCCGGGGTGCTGGGGCGACCGCTGCGCTGGGACCTGCGCGGCCTGCGGCGCTTCATGATGGGCTTTGGCCTGATCAGCTCGCTGTTCGACCTGCTCTGCTTCGCCTGGCTGCTGTGGGTGCTGCGCGCCGACGAAGCGGTGTTCCGCACGGCCTGGTTCCAGGTGTCGCTGCTGACCGAACTCGCCGCGGTGCTGGTGCTGCGCACGCAGGGCCCGGTGTGGCGCAGCCGCCCGGGCGAACTGCTGTCGGGCGCACTGATCGCGATGGCCGCGCTGGCCCTGGCCCTGCCCTACAGCGGTCCTGCGGCCGCGCTGCTGGGCTTCGTGCCACTGGGCTGGGCGGCCACCGCCGTGGTGCTGGCGCTGGTGCTGGGCTACGCGGCGGCCATCGAAGCGGCCAAGCGCTGGACGCGCTGAGGCCCGGCGTGCCGCGGCGCTCAGGGCTCGATGCGCGTCTGCGACTGCTCCCGCATGTACTGCGGCAGGTAATGGAACGACGCCAGTGCCTTGCCCGTGCTCCCCGAACCCTTCCATCCCCCGAACGGCTGGTAGCCCGGCCAGGCGCCCGTGGTCGCGCCCAGCGGGCGGTTGACGTAGGTCACGCCGGCCTCGATGTGGTCGAGGAACCAGGCCACCTCGTCCTCCGCGCCGAAGAAGCCCGCCGTGAGGCCGAAGTCGCTGGCGTTCGCCTCGGCCATGGCCTGCTCGGCGCCGTCCACGCGGCCCAGCATCACCAGCGGCGCGAACATTTCCTTTCGCCACAACGGGTGGTCCAGCGGCGCCTCGGCCACCAGCGGCGCGCAGTAGAAGCCCGCGTCGGCATCGGCCGGCAGCGGGCCTGCCGCGACGATGCGCGCGCCGCCACCGTCCAGCTGGCGCCGGCAGTCGGCGTGCCGCAGCTGGGCCGCGCGCGTGGCCACGGGACCGGTCCAACTGGACTCGAGCTGCGGCTCGCCCACGGCGATCGCGCCCACCGCCGCGCGCAGGCGCTCGATCAGCGCATCGGCCACCGAGCGGTCCACGTATACGCGCGACAGCGCCGAGCACTTCTGCCCCGACATGCCGAAGGCCGAGCGCACGATGCCCTGGGCCGCCGCGTCCAGGTTGGCGCGCGCGGTGACGATGGCCGCGTTCTTGCCCCCCATCTCGGCGATGCAGGGACGCGGCCAGCGCCGGTTCACCTGCGCGCGCAGGATGCGCATGCCCACCTCGTAGGAGCCGGTGAAGGTCACGCCGCCGATGCCGTCGTGCTGGATGAGCGCCTCGCCCACGGTCGCGCCATCGCCCACCAGGCAGTTGAAGGCGCCGTCGGGCAGGCCCGCGTCTTTCAGGCACTGCGCCAGCAGCAGGCCGGACCAGGGCGTTTCCACCGATCCCTTGAGCACCACCGTGTTGCCCGTGACCAGCGCCGCCGCCGTGGGCCCGCCCGCCAGCGCGAAGGGAAAGTTGAACGGCGCGACCACGGCCCACACGCCGTAGGGCTTCATCACGCTGCGGTTGCGGCTCTTCATGTGGGGCAGCGGGTCGTCGGGCAGGGCATGGTCGTAGCCGTCGTTTTCCTCCATCTGCCGCGCGTAGATGTCGAAGAAGGCGCTGACCTCGGCCACCTCGCCCAGGGCCTCCATGCGGGTCTTGCCCACCTCCAGCGAAACGATGGCCGCCATCTCGTAGAGGCGTTCGTCCACCAGGCGCGCGGCGCGGCGCAGCAGGGCCACGCGCTCGCGCCAGGGGGTGCGGCGCCAGGCGGGCAGCGCGCGCCGCGCCGCGGCCACGGCCAGTTCCACGTCGTCCACCGAGGCCTGCGCGAAACGGCCCAGCCGTTCGCTCTGGCGCGCGGGGTTGTGCTTGTCCAGCGCCGCCGCGCGCGCGACGAAGGCGCCGTCGATGAACAGGCCGTGCGCCTGGCCCAGCCGCTGGCGCACGCGCGCCAGCGCGGCGTCGAAACGCTCGTGCAGCGCGCGTGGCGGCGCAAACATCGTGGAATAGGTCAGTTGAAAATCGCTCATTCCAGGCTCTCCTCCTCGAAGCGTCCGCGCCGCGGGCGCGCGGCTCAGGACACGATGTACGCCGCCGACCCCACCGCCAGCAGCGTGCCGTCGGCGCCGTGGAACGCCATGCGCGTGCTGGCCACGCGCGAGCCCAGGCGCAGCGTTTCGGCGCCGATGCCAAAGCGCGCGCTGCCCACGGCCGGGCGCAGGTAGTCCACGCGCAGGTCGATGGTGCCCAGCTTGGAGAAGCGGTGCATGCGCTGCTCCACGCTGTCGTCCATGTGGCGCGCGGCCATGGCCGCCAGCACGGCCAGGCCGCCCATGGAATCCATGGCGGCGCTGATGACCCCGCCGTGCAGGCGGTGGTGCGCGTAGTGGCCGATCAGTTCGGGCCGCAGGTCGAGGTGGCCGCTCACGCGCTCGGGACGCACCTCGTCGATCTTGAGGCCAATGTGCTGGTTGAAGACGATCTTCTGCTCGAAGAGCTCGACGATGGCCTGCACGAACTCGGGTTCGAACGGCACGGCGGAGGGGGTGTTGGCGGTGCTCATGGTGTCTTCCTGAACGTCCTGCCGGCTCAGGCGCCGAACTGCCGCGCCGCCAGGTCTTTCATGATCTCCTCGGCGCCGCCGCCGATCATCATGACCTTCACCTCGCGGTAGAGGCGCTCGCTGGCGGTGCCGCGCATGTAGCCCATGCCGCCCAGTATCTGCACGGCCGCGTCGGCGTTGGCCTGCATGGCCTGGGTGCTGTGGTTCTTGAGCAGGCAGACGTGGCCCACCCAGTCGGGGCCCTCATCGCCCGCGTCGACGCGATCGCCCAGCGCGTCCAGCCAGGCCTGGGTGGAGGCGATTCGCATGCGCATGTCCATGAGCTTGTGGCGGATCGCCTGGCGCTCGATCAGCGCGTCGCCGAAGGTCTTTCGCTCGCGCGCCCAGGCCAGGGCCTCGTCGTGGCAGGCCTCGGCGAAACCCAGGGCCAGCGCGCTCATGGCCAGGCGCTCGCCGTTGAAGTTGCCCATGATGTAGCGAAAGCCCTTGTGCTCCTCGCCGATCAGGTACCGCGCCGGCACGCGCACGCCGTCGAAGCGCAGGTGGCCGGTGTCGCTGCAGTGCCAGCCCATCTTGTGCAGCGGCGTGCGGCCGAGGCCTTGGGCGTCGCAGGGCACGGCGATCAGGCTGATGCCGCCGGCGCCCTTGTTGTTCGGGTCGGTTCGAACCGCCAGGGTGATCCAGTCGCAGCGCACGCCGGAGGTGATGAAGACCTTCTCGCCATCGATGACGTAGTCGCCGCCCTCGCGGCGCGCGCTGGTGCGCAGGCTGGCCACATCGCTGCCCGCGCCGGGCTCCGTGATGCCCAGCGCGGCGATCCGCTCGCCACGCAAGACCGGCGGCACGATCTCGGCCTGCAGCTCGGGCGCGCCATGCTTGAGCACCGGTGGCAGGCCGATGTTGTGGCTGAACAGGCTGGCCAGCAGGCCGCCGCTGGCGGTGCGCCGCGCCAGCAGCTGCGACACCGCGTTGCGCGCGCGCCAGGGCGCGGGCGTGCCGCCGAGCGCCTCGGGGTAGCCCAGGCCCAGCAGGCCGACACGCGCGGCCTCGCGGTAGAGCCCGCGCGGGAACGTGGCCTGGGCGTCCCAGTCGTTCACGTGCGGCACCAGCGCGTCGCGCGCGAAGCGGTCCACCGTGTCGAGCAGGGCCTGGGTGTCGGCGGCGTCCCAGTTCATGCCGCTGCCTCTGCCGCAAAGCTCACGAGCAGTTGCCCCGGCGCCACCTGCTGGCCCGCCGACACCGACACGGCCTGCACCGTGGCGTCGCGCGGCGCGGCGATCAGGTGCTCGATCTTCATGCTCTCGATGGCGAACAGCGCCTCGCCCTTGGCCACGCGCGCGCCGGGCCGGGCGTGCACGGCCACGAGCTTGCCGTTGAAAGGCGCGCGCAGCTCGCCCACCGCGCCAGCGGCGCCGGCCCGGGTCCGCGCGCGGTGGCTCAGGTCGCTGAGCGCCAGCGTGTGCGGACCCACCTGCACCTGCCACTGGCCGTCGCCCAGCGCCACGGCGGTGGTGGCGTGGCGCACGCCGTCGATGGCGACGCCCTGGGCCTGCAGAAGGGCCTCGTGCGTGCGATCACCCAGCGAGACGCTCAGGCGGCCATGGCCGTGTTCCAGCACGGCGATGTCCAGCACCGTGTCGCCGTGCCGCCAGCGCAGCGGGCGCGCGAACGGGCACGGCAGCGCGCCGGACGCGGACCGATCCGCGCAGGCCGCGCCCAGCACCCCGGCGAGCACCACCTCGGCCGGCGGCAGCAAGGCGCCGCGGATGGCCTCGCCCTGCTCCGCCAGGAAGGGGATCAGCGCCTCGCCCGCGCCGAACACCGGGTGGCGAAGGCAGGCCGCCAGGAAGGCGCGGTTGGTGGGCAGGCCCAGGAGCACGGTCGCGTCCAGCGCGTGCGCGAGGCGCTCGATGGCCTGCGCGCGCGTGGGCGCGTGGGCCACGAGCTTGCCCAGCAGGGCGTCGTAGTGCGGCGTCACTTCCATGCCGGTTTCGATGGCGTGGTCGAAGCGATGGCCCTCGCCCGGCGGGGGTTCGGCGAAGGCGCGCACGGTGCCGGTGTGGGGCGCGAAGCGCTCGTCCTCGGCGCACAGGCGCACCTCGATGGCATGGCCTTGCAGGCGCACCTGGTCCTGAGCCAGCGGCAGCGGCTCGCCGCGCGCCACGCGGATCTGCCACTCCACCAGGTCCAGGCCGGTGAGCATCTCCGTCACCGGGTGCTCCACCTGCAGTCGGGTGTTCATCTCCATCAGGAAGAACCGGTCGCCGTCCAGCAGGAACTCCACCGTGCCCGCTCCCACGTAGCCCGCCGCCTGCGCCAGCGCCACGGCGGCCTCGCCCAGGCGCTCGCGCAGTGGCGGCGTGACCGCCGGGCTCGGCGCTTCCTCGACGATCTTCTGGTGGCGCCGCTGCACCGAGCAGTCGCGCTCGCCCAGGTGGATGCAGCGCCCCTGCGCGTCGGCGAAGACCTGCACCTCCACGTGGCGCGGGCGCCGCACGGCCGACTCGATCAGCAGGTCCGCGCTGCCGAAACCGGCCAGCGCCTCGGCGCGCGCGCTGGCCAGCGCGGCGGGCAGCTGCGCGGCCTCGGCGACGAGGCGCATGCCGCGCCCGCCGCCGCCCGCCACGGCCTTCACCATCACCGGGTAGCCGATGCGCCCGGCCTCGGCGGCGAAGGTCTCGTCGCGCTGGTCCGCGCCGAAGTAGCCCGGCAGCACCGGCACGCCATGCGCTTGCGCCAGGGCCTTGGCGGCCGACTTGCTGCCCAGCGCACGGATGGCCCCGGGCGGCGGGCCCACCCAAGTGAGTCCGGCGTCGATCACGGCCTGCGCGAAGTCGGCGTTCTCGCTGAGGAAGCCGTAGCCGGGGTGCAGCGCGTCGGCGCCGGTGGCGCGCGCGGCGGCGATGAGGCGATCGATGCGCAGGTAGGAATCGGCCGAACCAGCCCCGCCGAGCGCGAAGGCGGCGCCGGCCTCGCGCACATGCGGCGCGCGCGCGTCGGGGTCGCTGAACACCGCCACGGTGGCGATGCCCATGCGGTGCGCGGTGCGGATCACGCGGCGCGCGATCTCGCCGCGGTTGGCGATGAGCAGGCGCTTCATGTGTCCCCGCCCTTCGCCCAGGGAGCGGGCTGCTTGCTGGCGAACGCGGCCAGGCCGGCGGCGGCCTCGGGGCCGCGCAGCGCGTTCGCGAAGGCGATGGCGGCCTCGTCGCGCAGATCGGGCAGGTGCTGGTGCAGGCGGTGCAGCAGCTGCTTGGTGGCCGCCAGCGCGCCGGGCGCGGCGCGGCCCAGGGCCTTGGCGGCGTAGGCCACGGCGGCGTCCAGCGCGTCGTCGGCCACCACGGTATTCACCAGGCCCACGGCCTGCGCCTCGCGCGCGGTCCAGCGCGTGCCACTCAGGAGGCACTGGCGCGCGGTGGCGTCGCCCAGGCGCCGCCACACGAAGGGCGCGATCTGCGCCGGCGGCAGGCCCAGCGTGACCTCGGGCGTGGCGAAGGCCGATCGCTCGGTGGCGATCACCACGTCGGCGCAGCACACCAGGCCGAAGCCACCGCCCATGGCCGGGCCGTCGACGGCGCACATCAGCCATTGCGGCAAGCCGATCAGCGCGTGCAGCAGGTCGCCGAAGCCGCGGTTCAAGGCGACCAGGGGATCGGCCTCGCCGGGAGGCAGGGCCTGGCCAATGGCGCTGGCAAAGCCGCCCAGGCTGCCGCCCGCGCAGAAGGCGCCGTCCGCGCCCGCCAGCACCACGCCACGCAAGGAAGCGTCGGCCTTGGCGCGCAGGCAGGCCTCGAACAGGGCCAGCACCATCGCGTCGCTCAGCGCGTTGCGCGTGGCGGGCTCGTTCAGCGTCCAGCGCTCGATAGCGCCGTCGCGGTGGATCAGCAGCGCGCTCATCGCTGCGGCCGTTTGGCGATGCCCATGATCTTGCTCAGGATGCCCAGCATCACCTCGTCGGCCCCGCCACCGATGGAGGCCAGGCGCCCGTCGCGGTACATGCGCGAGACCTTGTTCTCCAGCGTGAAGCCCATGCCGCCCCAGAACTGCAGGCAGGTGTCGGGCACCTGGCGGTTGAGCCGGCCGGCCTTGAGCTTGGCCATGGTGGCCCACTCGGTCACGTCCTCGCCGGCCACGTAGCGGTCGCACGAGAGGTACGTGAGCGCGCGCAGGGCCTCCACCTCGGTCTTGAGCTCGGCCAGCTTGAACTGCACCCACTGCTGGTCGGCCAGCTGGGCACCGAAGAGCTGGCGCTCCTGCGCCCACTCGATGGTCCATTCGATGCAGTTGTTCAGGCTCTGCAGGGTGCTGGCCGCGCACCACAGGCGCTCTTCCTGGAACTGCTGCATCTGGTAGACGAAGCCCGCGCCCTCCTGGCCGATGCGGTAGCGCTGCGGCACGCGCACCTCGTCGAAATACAGCAGGCCGGTGTCGCTGCTGTGCATACCGATCTTGCGGATCTTCTTGCCGACCTCGAAGCCTTTGACGGTCTTGCCGTTCTCGCGCAGCGGCACCATGACCAGGCTCTTGTTCTTGTGCGCCGGGCCGTCGCTGGTGTTGACCAGCAGGCAGATCCAGTCGGCCTGCAGGCTGTTGGTGATCCACATCTTCTGGCCGCTGATGACGTAGTCGTCGCCGTCCTTGCGGGCCGTTGTCTTGATGGCGGCCACGTCGCTGCCGGCGCCCGGCTCGCTCACGCCGATGGCGCCCACCGCCTCGCCGCGGATCGCGGGCGCCAGGAACTGCGCCTTCAGTTCCTCGCTGCCGAAGCGCGCCAGCGCGGGCGTGGCCATGTCGGTTTGCACACCGATGGCCATGGGCACGCCGCCGCAGTGGATGTGGCCCAGGGTCTCGGCCATGGCCACGCTGTAGCTGTAGTCCAGGCCAGCGCCGCCATGCGCCTCGGGCTTGGTCAGGCCCAGCAGGCCCAGCTGCCCCAGGCCCTTGAAGACCTCGTGCGCGGGAAACATCTCGGCCGCTTCCCACTCGTCCACGTGGGGGTTGATGTGGTCGTCGATGAAACGCTTGAGCGTTTTCTGTATTTCGCGGTGCTCGTGCGTGAACTGCATGGGGTTCTCCTCTGGGTGGGCGCGTGGCGGGTCTACATGCGCGCCACGCCGAACGGCAAGGGGCGCGGGTGGCGCAATCCGGCCTCGGCGCAGGTGTCCAGGCAGAAGACCAGCACGGCGCGCGTGTCGCGCGGGTCGATCACGCCGTCGTCCAGCAGCAGGCCGCTGGTGTGGAAGGCGTCGGCCTGGCTCTCGAAGACCTGCACGATCTGCTCGAACTGCTGCCGCATCTGCGCCGGGTCGGGCGCGATGCCTTTGCGCGCCAGCCCGGCCTCGGCCACGATCTGCATGGTGCGCGCGGCCTGCTCACCGCCCATCACGGCCGTGCGCGCATTGGGCCAGCTGAACAGGAAACGCGGCCCGAAGCCGCGCCCGCACATGCCGTAGTTGCCGGCGCCGAAAGAGGCGCCGCACTGGATGGTGATCTGCGGCACGGTGGCGCCCGTCACCGCCTGGATCATCTTGCTGCCGTGCTTGATCATGCCGCCCTGCTCGCTGTCCTTGCCCACCATGTAGCCGGTGGTGTTCTGCAGGTAGATGAGGGGGTGGCCCAGCTGGCACATCCACTGGATGAAGTGCGTGGCCTTGTTGGCGCCGGCCACATCGATGGGCCCGTTGTTGCTGACGAGGCCCACCGCGTGGCCGCCGATGCGCGCCTGCGCGCACACCGTGGCCGCGCCGTAGAGCGGCTTGAACTCCAGCAGGTCGGAGCCATCGGCCAGGCGGGCCATCACCTCGCGCATGTCCACGGGCTCACGGTGGTGCGTGGGCATGAGGCTGAGCAGGTCGTCGCTGGGCAGCAGCGGCTCGGCCACCACCGGCGCGGCCGGGCGCGCGACGCTGTCGCGCAACTGCTCGACGATGCGCCGGGCCAGCCCCAGCGCCTCGCGGTCGTCCTCCGCCAGGTATTCGCCCAGGCCCGACACGCCGGTATGCATCTCGGCGCCGCCCAGTTCCTCCTCGGTGGCCACCTCGCCCGTGGCGGCCATGAGCAGAGGCGGCCCCGCCAGGAAGGCGCGCGAACGCCCGCGCACCATCACCACGATGTCCGACAGCCCCGGCATGTAGGCCCCGCCCGCCGTGCCCGAGCCGTGCTGCACCGTGATCACCGGCAGCCCCGCGGCCGAGTGCCGCGCCAGGTTGCGGAACAGCGAGCCGCCGTGCACGAAGCCCTCGACCTTGTATTTGGTGAGGTTGGCGCCCGCGCTCTCCACCAGGTGAACGAAGGGCAGCTTGTTCTCCAGCGCGATGTCCTGCACCCGCAGGATTTTTTCCAGCCCGCGGGGCTGGATGGCGCCGGCCTCAATGCCCGAGTCGCTGGCCACCACCATGCAGCGCACGCCGCTGACGAAGCCGATGCCCGCGAGCACGCCGCCGCCGGCCACCGACTTCGCGGGGTCCTTGGTGTCCTGCAGAAAGCCCGCGAGCGAGCACAGCGGCAGCCAGGGCGCGCCCGGGTCCAGCAGCAGCGCAATGCGCTCGCGCGGCAGCAGCTGGCCGCGCTTGTCGAACACGGGCTTGGCCTGGGCCGAGGCGCTGGCCGCGCGCTGCTCGAGCGCGCGCAGCTGCGCAATGCGCTCGAGCATGGCCGCCCGGCGCACTTGCGCGGCTTCGGTGTGGGGGTTGAAGCGGGACGCGAAGCTCATGGCTGGAACACCTGGGGCACGGCGTAGCGGTGAAAGCCATCGAAGGGCTTCACGGCGTCGCGCGACTGCGCCTCGGCCGGCGCCGCGACCTGGCCCCAGCCCAGGCGCACCTGGGGCCGCGCGCCGTCCACGCGCAGCACGCTGCCGCTGATGAAGCTGGCGGCTGGCGACAGCAGGAAGGCGATGGCCGCGCTGGTTTCGGCCTCGTTGCCGAAGCGGCCCAGGGGCACCGTTTCGCGCATCTCGCGCAGCATGGGGCCGGCCTCGAGCGGGTAGTGGTCCATGCCGCTGGAGGCGATGTAGCCCGGCGCCACCGCGTTCACGCGCACGCCGCTGCGGGCCCATTCCAGCGCGGCCGTCTCGGTGAAGCTCACCATGCCGGCGCGCGCCGCGCCGCTGTGGCCCATGCCGGGCATGCTGCCCCACATGTCGGCCACGATGTTGACGATGGCGCCGCCATGCGCCTGTAGGCTTTGCAGGTAGCACTCGCGCGCCACCAGGAAGCCGCCCATGAGGTTGGTGTCCAGCACGGCCTGCCAGCCCTTGGCGCCGATCTTTTCCAACGGGCTGATGTACTGGCCGCCCGCGTTGTTCACCAGCCCGTGCAGGCGGCCCTGCGTGGCCACGATGTCCGCCACCAGGGCGCGCACCGTGTCTTCCTGGCGGATGTCGCCAGCGTGGCAGCTCGCGCGCCCGCCATCGGCCGCGATCTCCTCGGCCACGGCCCGCAGCTTCTCGGGTCTGCGGCCCACCAGGGCCACGTGCGCGCCCAGCGCGGCCAGTTCGTGCGCGGTGCAGCGGCCGATGCCCGAGCCACCGCCCGTGACCACGATGACCTGGCCCGCGAACAGGCCGGGTCGGAAGACGGAGCGGTAGCGATCCGGCGCCGGGCCGCCTCCGGCCGGCTCGGCCGCCTCGGGGGACAGCGACCCGCGCAGCGGCGGCGTGTGGGGGCCTGGGTTCATTCCATGTCCTTGACGAAGAGTTGCAGCGCGGCCTCGGTGAGGCCATCCAGCGTGGTCGGTCCCTCCGGGTCGTACCACTGCGCGGTCCAGTTGAGCGCGCCGAAGATCAGCAGCCGCGCCAGCGCGGTGTCGCCCCGCAGCGCGCCTTCGCGCCGCAGGGCCTGCAGCACCGGTACCCACACGGCCTCGTACTCGGCCATCAGCTCGCTCACCACCCGCTTGGGCTGCGGCGCGAGCCAGCGCCACTCGTACAGCATCACGGGGATGTGGTCACTCTCGGGGCCCAGCAGGTTGTCGAAGTGGCCGCGCACCAGCACGCGCAGGCACTCGCTGGCCGACAGCGGCCCGGGCGCGGCGGCCACGGCCGCGTCCATGCGCTCGCGCTGGTGCCGCAGGGCACGCTGCATGCCCTCTTCCATCACGGCGGCGAGCAGGGCTTCCTTGTTCTCGAAATGGTAGAAGGGCGAGCCCGAGCGCATGCCCACGGCGGCGGCGATGTCGCGCGTGCTGGTGGCCGCGAAGCCCTTCTGGCGGAACAGGCGCGCGGCCGCGCGCAGCAGGGCCTGGCGGCGGTTGCCGTCGTCGCGCTCATCGGCGGTCTTGCGGGGGCGTCCGCGGCTGCGGCGCTCGGGCGCGGGGGTGGCCTGGGCATCCATGGCGCGCCACGTTAGCAGCGCCGTTCATTTATAGCAAGCGGGTGCTTGGTGAAAATACCAATGCCCGCTGTCGAGCCGGCGACAGCGGCGGCGCGGCGCCTCAGCCCGTGGCGCGGCAGGCCACGAGGGCGTAGGGCAAGGCCGGGTCCTCGAACCAGGCCCGCAGCTCGAAGCCGGTGTCGGCGGCCATGGCCTCCACGCCCGCGCGCTCGTACTTCTGCGACTGCTCGGTGTAGATGAACTCGCCGGCACCGAAGTGAAACTCGCGCCGCAGCAGCGCGCTGCGCACGGTCTGGTGCGCCTGGCTCACCAGGAAGCTGCGCGCCACCCCCTGCAGCGGGCAGTAGCTCGCGTAGTGGCGGAAGCGGTCGAGATCGAAGTCCATGCCCAGCTCGCGGTTGAGGCGGCGCAGCAGGTTCAGGTTGAAGGCGGCCGTCACGCCCTCGGGGTCGTCGTAGGCGGCCAGCACGGTGTGGGGGTCCTTGCGCAGGTCCAGGCCGAGCAGCAGGCTGTCGCCCCGGCGCAGGTGCGCGCGCACGCGGCGCAGGAAGCGCCGGGCTTCCTCGTCGGTGAAGTTGCCGAGGTTGCTGCCCAGGAACAGCGCCACCTGGCGGCGCCGCGCGCTGGGAATGGGCCAGGTCTGGAAGTAGTCGCCGCACAGCGGGTGCACCGCCAGCGCGGGCAACTGGCGCGCCATGCGCGCGCTCAGCTGGTCCAGCGCCTGGGCGGAGATGTCCATGGGGCGGTAGACCAGTTCGGCGCCGGCCTTGAGCCAGGCACGGCACAGCGCCAGCGTCTTGCGCCCGTCGCCGCTGCCGAGCTCGAGCATTTCGATCGGCGAGCCGCCGGTGTCCAGCGCGTCCAGCAGGTCCCTGGCGTGGCGGCGCAGCATGGCGGCCTCCACCCGCGTGGGGTAGTAGCTGGGCAGGCGCATGATGCGTTCGAACAGGCGCGAGCCGCGGTCGTCATAGAAGTACTTGGACGACAGCCGCTTGGGACTGCCCGACAGGCCAGCCAGCGCGTCGGCGGCCAGGCCGCGCGGCGCGGCGGCACCGGCTTCGGGTGGCGCCGTGTCGCGCGCGGGTGGGAGGGAGGATGCTGGGTCGCGGCTTCGGGTCATTCTGCAAACCTTGCTCGGTGCGCGCCGGTGCTCATGGCCGGGCCAGGCGGATGCCGGTGTATTGCCAGCGCAGCGGCGGCTGAAAGAAGTTGCGGTACGTCAGGCGTTGATGCCCGGGCGGCGTGGCAAACGACGCGCCCCGCAGCACCTGCTGGTTCACCATGAACTTGCCGTTGTACTCGCCCACCGAGCCTTCGGCGCGCCGAAAGCCCGGGTAAGGCGCGTAGGCGCTGGCGGTCCACTCCCAGCGCTCGCCCCAGGCCATGCCCCGGCCAGCGGCGGCCTCCCATTCGAACTCGGTGGGCAGGCGCGCGCCGGCCCAGTCGGCGTAGGCGCTGGCCTCGTACCAGCTCACGTGCGTCACCGGCGCGTGCGGTGGCAGCGGCGCGGGGCCGGCCAGGGTCTGGTGCCACCAGGCGCCGCCCTCGCCGCGGAACCAATACATCGGCGCCGCGATGGCGTTCTGGCGCAGCCAGTCCCAGCCGTCGGCGTGCCAGTGGCGCGGGTCCTGGTAGCCGCCGGCGTCGATGAAGGCCGTGTATTCGGCGTTGCTGACCAGCCGGTCGCCGAGCGCGAAGGGCGTGAGCAGCCGTTCGTGGCGCCCGCCCTCGTTGTCGAAGGCGAAACCGTCGCCCGCGTGCCCGATGGCGACCACGCCGCCGGGCTGCTCGATCCATCCCATCGCGGCGGCTTGCGGTGCGTGTTCGCCGGCCAGGCCCACCGCGGCGGTGTCGGCGCTGGCGTAGGCGGGGCGCAGGGGGTTGTGACCCAGGATGGCCTTGATGTCGGTGAGCAGCAGTTCCTGGTGCTGCTGCTCATGCTGCAGGCCCAGCGCCAGGCGGTCCAGCCACCGGGCCGGTGGCTGCGTGGCCAGCCAGGCTTGCACGGCCGCGTCCACGTGCGCGCGGTAGGCCAGCACCTCGGCCACGGTCGGCCGGCTCAGGTGACCGCGCTGCGCGCGCGGCACGCGCTCGCCCTCGCCCTCGTAGTAGCTGTTGAAGAGGTAACCGTAGGCCGGATGGAACGGCGCGTAGCCCGGCGAGGCGTGCGCGAGCAGCATGGCTTCGAAGAACCAGGTGGTGTGCGCCAGGTGCCACTTGGGCGGACTCACGTCCACCACGGGCTGGACGACGTGGTCCTCGATGGCCAGCGGCGCGCACAGCGCTTCGCTGCGGGCGCGCACCTCGGCGTAGCGCGCGGCGGTGTCGGCGGTGGCGTCGCGCCGCATGCTCAGTCCACCACCTGCACGCCGCGCCAGAAGGCCACGCGGTCGCGCACCATGTCGGCCTCGGGCTTGGGGTCGGGGTAGAACCAGGCGGCGTCGCGGTTGAGTTCGCCGTCGACGAGCAGGCTGTGGTAGCTGGCCTGGCCCTTCCAGGGGCAGTAGGTGTGGTGGTTGCTGTGCTGCAGGTACTCGCGGCGCAACGCGCTCGCAGGGAAGTAGGCATTGCCCTCGACGAGCACGATGTCGTCGCTTTCGGCAATCACCGTGCCGTTCCAGATCGCCTTCATGGGCGCTCCTCGGGTGTGTTGGGATGGGGATGTGTCGCATCCTGGGCGCATTTCTTACGCGATGCAAGTTCGCACCGCTAACCAAAGGGCCATCGACGCGCACGCCACCCGCGCCCCCGGCGCCTGTGGCAGGGTGGCTCAGGCGGGGACCGCGTCGAGCGCGATGCGCCCCGCCACCCGCTCGGCCTGCATCGCGATCGTGCGCAGCAGCCCGCCCGGCTGGCGGATGTCGTAGCCCACGAAGTGCAACCCCGCCAACGCGCCTTCGCCGTGCAGCACCGTGGGCAGGCCGCGTTCGTCCAGCGGCAGCGGGTGGTTCGGGAACAGCCCCTGCACCAGGGGCTGGTAGCCGGTGGCGAGCACGATGCTGTCGAAGCCCTGTCCCCGTCCGTCGGTGAAGCGAACGCCGCCGCGCATGAGCGTGGCGATGCCGGGGTAGACGGTGATCTCGCCGCGCCGGATGCGCGCGAGGGTGCCGACGTCGATCACCGGCGTCTTGCCCTCGCGGCGCAACTGGCGCAGCGGCGAGGCGGCCGGCGTGCGCAGGCCCCAGCGCGACAGGTCGCCCACGGTGAGCCGGCGCAGCAGCGTGGCGCAGGCGTCGCCGATGGGCTCGGGCAGGCGGGCCAGCGCGATGCTGGAGAGCTGCGTGGGCCGGCCCAGCACGTCGCGCTTGACGATGTTGACCGGCGAGCGCACCGACAGCGCCACCGCCACGCCCTGCTCGGCCAGGTCCAGCGCAATCTCCGCGCCCGTGTTGCCCATGCCCACCACCAGCACACACTGGTCCTTGAACGGCTGGGCGTTGCGGTAATCGTGGCTGTGCAGCACGCGGCCGGTGAAGGCGTCCTGCCCCGGCAGCACCGGCATGCGCGGCTCGCGGTTGGCGCCGGTGGCCAGCACCAGCTGCGCGGCCTCCAGGACCCGGCCGCCAGCGGTGTGCACGCGCCAGCGCGCGCCAGGGTCGGCGGCGGCGCCGGCGGTGATGCGCACCACCGTCTGCCCGCCCAGGGGTTCGATGCGGTGGTGGCGGGCGTAGGCCTCCAGGTAGTCCACCACGCCCTGGCGCGGCACGTAGCGCGGCGCCCCGTCGGGGAACGGCAGGCCCGGCAAGGCCGAGTGCGACTTGACCGTGTGCAGGTGCAGCCGCTCGTAGTGCTCGCGCCAGGACGAGCCCAGCTGCGCGGCCTCGTCGATGACCGTGGCGTCGCGCCCCAGCAGGCGCAGGCCGCCGGCCACCGCCAGGCCCGCGGGCCCGGCGCCGACGATGAGGACGGTGTGGCGATCGCGGGGAGCGGCGGACTCGGTCATGGTGAACGCGAGTGTGAGGGCGCGCGGAGTCGCGCGCCATCGGTGTTCGCCCGCGGCGGCCACCCCGAAGGATCGCGCACGACCCTCCACCACCTGGGGGAGCTGTCTGTACCCCACCCGTGTATCGCCGCCGCCGCGCACACCCTATCGTGCGCAGCCCGGCGCTGGCCGGCCCCGCTTCGCCCACCCACATGGAGAAACGCATGGCATCCCCTCTTGAATGTGCCCAGCTCGCATGGGCCGTCGGCATCGGTCCCATGGCCGGGGGGGCCCACCGCCCCGCCCTGCTGCCGGGCTGGAAGGCCTTGCAAGCGCCGCGCCTGGCGGCGCAGGCCGAGCAAGCCCTGCGCGGCGGCGGCTTCGGCGCCAGGGCGTACCTCAACCCGTCCACGGGGGACATGGTGATGGCCTACCGAGGCCGGGACTTGTTGTCGGCGCTGCCGGCCCCTGCTCGGCAGGACCTGCCCGAGCTGTTGCTGGCGCTGAGCCTGGTGCTCGGCACCCAGGGGGTCGAGATCGGCACCGAGCAGCGGCGCCAGGCCGTGGCGCACTGCCTCGCGGTGGTGGAGTCGGCCCAGCGGCAGGGACAGGACCCGGGCCGCCTGGTCTTCACCGGTCACGGCATGGGCGCGGCCCTGGCCGCCAGCATGGCCGTCTGGCTGGAGCGCCCCGCCACGCTGTTCGCCGCCGCTCCCTTCACGGTGGTCGGCGAGGGCCTGGGCCACCACGACACCCTCAACCATGTGTCGGTGCACGGCGAACTCATGGGCTACGCGCGCCGCGCCATGCCCTTTGCGGTGAGCGCCCAGCGCGACCGAGTGATCGAGGCGGGTCAGGCGCCGGTGCGGCAGGCCCTCGCCCTGCACCGCATGGACCTGCACCTGGCGCTGCTCCTGGACGAGCGCCTGCCCGCCCTCATGCAACGCCTGCCAGAACTGCTGCCCGCGCTGTGCGGCGGTTCACCCGACCCGGCGCACGATCTGATCGGCCCCCTGATCGAGGACCAGCTGCGCCAGGGCGCGGGCGCCCCCAGCGCCCTTCGGCGCTTCATCGACGATGTCGAGAAGCTGCCCCTGCTGGGCGCGTTCGACACGCAGCCCGGCGGGCGCCAGGCGCTGATCGCGCTGCTGGCCATCCTGCATGGGTCGCCTGCCGGCCGAGGCGCCCGTCCGTCACCGTGGCCGGCGGACGAGGCGCCGCCAGGGCCAGCGGGCGGGACCCCACACCAGCGCCGCCCCGGCGTCGGGGTCGGGGAGCCGGCCTGAGCGGGCCTGTGCGGGCCATCACGCCGGCAGCGCCAGTCCGAAGGCCAGGCCACTGGCCAGGCCCAGGACCAGGCCCGCGAGCACGTCGAGCGGGAAGTGGGCGCCGGTGTGCACGCGCGCCCAGCCGGTGCCCAGGGCCACGGCCGCCATGGCGGCGATCAGCGCCCCGCTGCCGGTGTGCGGCAGCAGCACGCCCAGCACGGCGCCCATCACCAGGGCATGGCTGCTCGGGAAGCCCGCGCGGCCGCCGTGGCCCAGGTGGTTGGCGCACAGGCCCAAGGCAAAGGGCCGCTGCGCCTGCCAGCGGCGCGCCAGGCGCTTGCCCGCCCGCTGCACCAGGCCGGCCCAGGCCAGGCACAGCAGGGCCAGCCCTGGCCCCAGCGGGTGCCGCAGCGACACCAGCCCCACGAGCGCCAGCAAGGGCAGCCAGCTCCAGCGAGCGACCCATCGCGCCAGCGCCAGCGCGGCGGCCGGGCCGCGCCCCGCGCCGAGGCGGCGGAACAGCCAGATGTCGGCCCGCAGCCAGGGGCTGGCGGGCGCAAAGGGAAGCGTCTGGTCGGCCATCCGCGCACTGTGCGGCGCGCAGATGACGGGCGCGTGAAGCGCTTCAGGCGCGGTCGGCGCGCGGCGGGTGCGCCGGGGTGTCGCGCAGCGCTTCGGCGCGCTCGCGCATCAGGGCCTGGTCGGCCTCGTTCTGGGTGAGGCTGGCGGCGCGCTCGAAGGCCTCGCGCGCTTCCGCCCGGCGACCCAGCTGTTGCAGCAGGTCGCCGCAGACGGCGCTGAGCCAGGGGTAGCGCGCCAGCGCGGGCTCGTGCAGCAGCGGTGCGAGCACGGCCAGGCCAGCGGCCGGGCCGGCGTGGCGCGACACCGCCACCGCGCGGTTGAGCTCCACCACGGGCGAGGGCGCCAGGCGCGCCAGCTCGGCGTACAGCGCGGCCATGCGCGCCCAGTCGGTGGACTCCACCGAGGCGGCGCTCGCATGGCAGGCGGCGATGGCCGCCTGCAACTGGTAGGGACCGGGCGATTCGGTGATGAGGTCGGCGCGCGACAGCGCGTCCAGCCCGCGGCGGATGAGCAGGCGGTCCCAGCGCGCGCGGTCCTGCTGCTCCAGCAGCACGGGGCGGCCCTGCGCATCGGTGCGCGCGGCGCTGCGCGAGGCCTGGATCTCCAGCAGCGCCTGCAGGCCCAGCGCTTCGGGCTCGCGCGGCATCAGATCGGCCAGCACGCGCGCCAGGCGCAGCGCCTCATCGCACAGCGCGGGGCGCATCCAGTCGCTGCCGCGCGTGGCCGTGTAGCCCTCGTTGAAGATGAGGTAGATGACCTCCAGCACCGAGCCCAGGCGCTCGGCCAGCGCGGGGCCGTGCGGCAGCTCGAAGGGCACGCCCGCGTCGCGCAGGGTGCGCTGCGCGCGCACGATGCGCTGCGCCACGGTGGACTCGGTCTGCAGCACGGCGCGCGCGATCTCGTGTGTGCTCAGGCCGCCCAGCAGCTTGAGCGTGAGCGCCACGCGTGCATCGGCCGAGAGCACGGGGTGGCAGGCGGTGAAGACCAGGCGCAGCAGGTCGTCGCCGATCGGGTCGCGGCGCGCGGCGTCCACCAGCTCGGCCACGTCGGGCGCGCGGTCGGCCTGCAGGGCCACCAGGTCGGCGGCGATGTCGGCCTCGTGCCCCTCGCGCGTGGCGCGCTGGCGCAGGTGGTCGAGCGCGCGGTTGAGCGCGGTGCGCATCAGCCAGGCCCCGGGCTTGTCGGGGATGCCGTCCTTCGGCCAATGCTCCAGGGCCGCCACCAGCGCGTCCTGCGCGATGTCCTCGGCCACGCCGAGGTCGCGCACGCGGCGCATGACAGCGGCCACCACCTGGGCGGACTCCAGTCGCCAGGTGGCGGCGATGCGCTGGTGGACGGCACTGTGCATCGGTCGACGCGCCTCAGGCCTGCTGCGGCTGCTGGGCCTGTTGCGCGAACGCCGCCTCGTCCATGTAGAACACCTCCCACTGGTGACCGTCCGGGTCGGCGAAGCCGTGCTGGTACATGAAGCCGTGGTCCTTGGCCGGGTTGGGCGTGCTGCCGCCGGCGGCCAGGGCCTTGGCGACGAAGGATTCGACCTCGGCGCGGTTCTCGCACGACAGCGCGTTGAGCACGGCCGTGGCCTTGGCCGGTTCGGCCACCGGCAGGTGGGTGAAGGTCTGGAAGTAGGGGCGCACCAGCAGCATCACGTAGACGTGCTCGCTGATGACGATGCAGGCGCCCTGGTCGTTGCTGAACTGCGGGTTGAGCGTGAAGCCCAGGCCGGTGTAGAAGGCGCGGGCGCGCGGCAGGTCGGCGACGGGCAGGTTGACGAAGATCTGGCGGGACATGGGGAACTCCTGAGGCGGGGTGGATGGCAGGAAAAGTCGGATCAGGCTTGCAGCATCTGGCGGAAGGCCTCCACGCTGGGACCGTCGGCCTGGATTTCGTCGAGCTCGATGAGCTGGCGCACCTCGACCACGGCGGGCTTGCCCTCGCCCACCGGGTTGGGAAAGCGGCGCGACCACTCGATGGCCTCGTCGCGGCTGCGCACCTGGATCAGGGTGTAGCCGGCGATGAGCTCCTTGGCTTCGGCGAAGGGGCCGTCGACGATGCGCGGCGCGCCGGAACCGTGCTGTACCCGCCAGCCCTTGCGGCTGGGGTGCAGGCCCGAGGCGTCGAGCAGCACGCCGGCCCGGGCCAGCTCCTCGTGGAAGCGCAGCATGGCGTCGAACACGGCGGGGTCGGGGCTGGGCTTGGTCTCGGCCTCGAACTCGGGGATGGAGCGCACGATGATCATGAATCGCATGGGACTCTCCTGGACGGCGCGGGCAACCGTTTCGCCCGCTTCATCCCCACGACGGTTCGTCGCCCCGGGTTTCGACGGGGTCGATCTAGGTAAAAACCCTAGGCCCGGCTCTCATCGAAGCAGGGCGCCAGGCCGCGCACCTCGACCGTGGCCCACTCGGCCGCCGGGCACTGGCGGGCCAGTTCGATGGCCTCCTCGCGCGTCACGCCGTCGAGCAGAAAGAAGCCGCCCACCATTTCCTTGGCTTCGGCAAAGGGGCCGTCGAGCCGGCGCGCCGCACCGGGCGCCTGGCTCACGCGCACCGCGTCGCCCAGGCCGGCGAGCGACTCCACCGCCCTGAGCTTGCCCTGCGCGCGCAACGCGTCGCCGAAGGCCTGCATACGGGCATAAACCTCGCGGCCCTGCGCCTCGGTGCGCTCGGCGCGCTGGCCGGCGGGCTCGATGATCAACAACATGTAGGACACGGCGCGGGCACTCCCAAGTGGCAAAGCGCGCATCCTAGACGGACAATGCGCCGCCATGAACACCCTGCCGTTCGATGCGTTCCGTGACCAGGCCCTGGCCGAGGGCTTCGATGAGGTATTGGCGCGCCGCTGGGCGCCGAACACGGTGCTCGACACCCACACCCACCCGTTCTCGGTGAAAGCGGTCGTCGCCGAGGGCGAGATGTGGCTCTCCTGCGGCGAAGACACGCAGCACCTGCGGGCGGGTGCGCCTTTCTCCCTGGACCGCGAGGTGCCGCACGCCGAGCGCTACGGCGAGGCCGGCGCGGTGGTCTGGGTGGCGCGGCGCCGCGCAGGCTAGGCGGCGCGGCGCAGCCAGGCGTACCAGCCCATCACGGGCCGGCCCTGCTCGTGCCGTATCGGCCCGGCCTCGATGGCCTGCACCGCAAAACCGTGGGCGGCGGCCAGGCGCTCGATCCGTTCGCGCGAATGCGCGTAGCGCAGGCTGGGCCGCAGCTGCAGGTCGCGTCCGGGATCGGCCTGCTCGACGCTGAAGGCGAAGCGGCCGCCACTGGCCAGGCGTGCGGCGGCGGCGGCGAAGACCGCGTCGAGCGGCCCCACGTAGATGAACACGTCGGCGGCGACGATGAGATCGGCCGGGACCTGGCTGGCGTGCAGGAAGCCGAGCAGGTCGCCGTGCACCACCCCGCGGTAGGCGCCGCTGGCGCGGGCGCGTTCCACCATGGCGTGCGACACGTCCACGCCCTCCACGGCGTCGGCGATCGGTGCGATCAAGCGGCCGCACAGGCCGGTGCCGCACCCCAGGTCCAGCACCAGGCCGATCCGCCGGCCCTCGGCCAGCAGCGGCTTGAGCAGGGTCTCGGGCGCGGCGTACCGCAACTGCGCGAGCAGGTGGTCCTGAAAGTCGTCCGCGTACTGGTCGAACAGCGCGCCCGCGTACACCGGCGGCGGGGGCGGCGGATCGCGCAGGTCCTGCACCGAAGCGAGGTAGTGCCGGTGCAGCGCGGGCTCGGCGCCGTGCTGCAGGGCCTGTTCGTAGGAGCGCGCGGCCTCCTTGAGCTGACCGCTCTCGCGCAGCAGGTGGCCGCGCTGACTCCAGACCTCGGGCTCGCGCGGGTCGATCTCCAGCGCGTCGTCGAGCGCCTGCAGGGCCTCGCGCCAGCGCTCCTGGCGCAGCTCGCAATGCGACAGCGCGAGGTACAGGCTCGGCAGGAGGGCGCCAAGCCCGATGGCCTGGCGCAGCGCGTGCGCCGCACCAGCCCACTGGTTCAGCGCTTCGCGGCTGAGGCCCAGGGCCGCCCAGGCGTCGCGGTGCGTCGGGTCGGCGAGCAGCGCGGCGTCCAGGCGCTCGATGGCGGCGTCCCATTGGCCCAGCCGGCACAGCGTGACGCCCAGGTTGGCCAGCACCGAAGGCCGGCCCGGCACGAGCGCCTGCGCCGCCTCGTAGTCGGCGCGCGCGGCGTCCAGGCGGCCGGCTTCGAAGTGCGCGTTGCCGGCAAAAAAATGCGCCTTCGCGCGCTCAGTGGTGTCGTCGGACATGGGGCGCTCAGAGCTGGGAGAAGTCCGGCTTGCGGCGCTCCATGAACGCCCCGAAGGCCTCCTTCGCCGCCGGTTCGCGCAGCATGCGGCCGAAGCTCTCGCCCTCTTCGGCGATGGTGCGCAGCACGCGCTCTTCCTGGCCCTTCTTCATGAGCCGCTTGGTCTCGATCAGCGAGCTCAGCGGCTTGGCCGCGAGCTTCTTCGCCACCGACTGCGCGTAGCCGTTCGCTTCGGTGGGCGGCAGCACGCGGTTGACCAGGCCCACCTCCAGCGCGGCCTCGGCCATGAAGGGCTCGCCCAGCAGCAAGGCCTCGGCCGCGCGGTGGTAACCCAGCATCTGCGGCACCAGCAGGCTGCTGGCGGCCTCGGGGCACAGGCCCAGGTTGACGAAGGGCATGGAGAAGGCGGCGTTGTCGCCCGCGTAAACCAGGTCGCAATGGAACAGCAGCGTGGTGCCCACGCCCACCGCCGGGCCGCAGACCGCCGCCAACAGCGGCTTGGGGAAGGTGGCGATGCCCTGGAGGAAACGGAACACCGGCGAGTCCAGCCCGGCCGGCGGGTTGTTCAGGAAGTCGCCGATGTCGTTGCCGGCGGAGAACACGGTCTCGTGACCCTGCAGCAGCACCACGCGCACGCCAGGGTCGTCCACCGCCGAGGCCAGGGCCTCGGCCATGGCGCCGTACATGGCCGAAGTGAAGGAGTTCTTCTTGTCGACGCGGTTGAAGGTGATGGTGCGGATGCCGGCTTCGGTGTGGACGAGGATGTCGCTCATGGTCGTTGGCGGGGAAGGGTTGGAAACAGCAGCCGGGCAAGTTAACACGAAGGCCACCGGGTGGCCCACCTAAACTTCGGCGTTTCCCCCGCCCGTGCCCCCCGCCATGTCGACCCGCCTGCTGCTGATCTGCCTTGCCGCGTGCCTTGCACTGCCCTTGGCCGCGCAGACCCCGCCCACGTCCGCGCCCGCGGCCGATCCCCTGCCCCCGCAGCCCCGGCCGCGCGTGGCGCTGGTGCTCTCGGGCGGCGGCGCGCGCGGCTTCGCGCACGTGGGCGTGATCAAGGCGCTGGAGGCCGCGCGCGTGCCGGTGGACCTGATCGTCGGCACCTCCATGGGCGCCATCATCGGCGGCCTGTACGCCAGCGGCATGACCGGCGAACAGCTCGAGCGCGAGATCCTGACCGTGGAATGGAGCGGCCTCTTCAATACGCGCCAGCCGCGCCAGGTGCTCTCGCAGCGCCGCAAGGAAGAGGACTTCGAGCTCTCGCCCGTGTTGCTGGTGGGCTTTCGCGACGGCGAATTCCGCCTGCCCACGGGCGCGGTGTCCTCACGCTCGCTGGAAATGCTGCTGCGCCGCTACACCCTGCCCACGCGCCACCTGAGCAGCTTCGACGCCCTGCCCACGCGTTTCCGCGCCGTGGCCACCGACATGGAGACCGGCCAGGAGGTGGTGATGGACCGCGGCGACCTGGCCGCCGCGCTGCGCGGCAGCATGTCGGTGCCGGGCGTGTTCTCCCCGCTCGGCATGGACGGCCGCATCCTGGGCGACGGCGGGCTGGTGAACAACCTGCCGGTGAACGTGGCGCGCGCGCTCGGCGCCGAGGTGGTCATCGCCGTCAACATCGGCACGCCGCTGGCCGGGCGCGAGACCCTGGGCTCGCTGGTGGGCATCACCACGCAGATGGTGAACATCCTGACCGAGCAGAACGTGAAGGCCAGCATCGCCCTGCTCACGCCGCGCGACCTGCTGCTCACGCCGCCGCTGGGCACGCTCAGCTCGTCCGACTTCGACCAGGCCAAGGAACTGGTGCGCCTGGGCAACGAGTACGGGCGCACCGTGAACGCGGCGCTGGAGCGCTTCTCGGTCGGCGAGCGCGAGTACGCCGCCTGGACCGGGGCGCGGCGCACACAGGCCGAGCTCAATGCCACGCGCGTGGGCACCATTGCGGGCATCCGCTTCGAGGGCGTGGACGAGACGCGCGCGCAGCGCCTGGGCGTGGGCCTGGAGCACCTGAAGGGCCAGCGCGCCGACGTGCAGCTGATCGAGAACGACATGGAGGCCCTGGCCGCCACCGGCGACTACGAGCGCGTGGACTACCGCCTGGTGCGCAACCCCGACAGCGGCGGCGAAGACCTGGTGGTGGGACTGCGCGAGAACAGCTGGGGGCCGAACTACCTGCGCGTGGGCCTGGACCTGCGCACCGACTTCCGCGGCGAAGGCGCGTTCAACCTGCGCATCAGCCACAACCGCCACTGGCTCACGCCCAGCGGCACCGAGTGGCGCAACCGCGTGCAGCTGGGCGAGACCCTGGGCCTGTACTCCGAGATCTACCAGCCGCTGGACCCGCTGGCCAACACCTTCGTGTCGGCCTATGGCGACCTGAGCGTGCGCAAGGTCGACCTCTACGGCGAGCAAAACCGCCCGCTGGCGCGCATCCAGCGCGAGTCGCTGCGCGTGGGCGCGGACATCGGCTGGCCGATCGGGCGCCAGGGTTCGGTGGGTGACATGCGCCTGGGCGTGGTGGCCAGTTCGCGGCGTTCGTCGCTGGAGCTGGTTCAGCCGGGCTTGAACCTGCAGCCCGACGTGCTGGACGTGCACTGGCGCGAAGCCGGCCTGCGCGCGGCAGTGATGGCCGACCAGCTCGACTATGCGAACTTCCCGTCGCGCGGCTACCGGGCCTTCGGCGAGGTGGTGGTGGGCAAGCGCCATGTGCGCGGCGGCGAGCGCAGCAGCTTCGCGCGGCTCGAGGGCTCGTACACCGGCGTGCGCAGTGTCGGCGAGCACACCTTCAACCTGGGCCTGCGCTTCGCGCACGCCAACAACATCCCCATCGGGGCGATCGACGAATACTCGCTGGGCGGGTTCCAGAACCTGTCGGGCTTCCGCTCGGGACAGGTGGCCGGCAACTACCTGGCCTTCGGCCGCCTCACCTACTACCGCCGCCTGCCCTGGAACATCGGCATCGCGCGCGCGATGTTCGCGGGCGGCTCCATCGAGGCGGGCAACGCCTGGCTGGACCGGCGCGACGTGTCCTTTCGCCACCTGCTCGCCGGCGGCAGCCTGTTCGTGGGGGCGGACACGGGGATCGGCCCCCTCTACCTGAGCGTGGTGAGCGCGCCCAAGGGGTTCACGGGGCTGTACCTGTTCCTCGGCCGGCCCTGAACGCCCGCGGCCCCGGGCCGCCGGCGAAGCGCCTCACTCCTTGAAGTACACCACCTGGTGGGTGGTGGCCAGCAGCGCCCCCGCCTGGCTCCACACCTGCGCGCGCTGATCGAAGTAGCCATTGCGAAAGGCGCTGGCCTGCGCCTGGCCCAGCAGCCAGCCCTCGCCCACCGCCGCCAGCTCGGTGGCCCCGGCGTGGAAGTACACCGTCATCGACACCGTGCCCGCCGGCACGCGCGTGGCGCGGCGCAGCCACACGCGCGGGTAGAAGACGTCGCACAGCGCCACGAGGGCCGGGAAGTCCAGCGGGCGCGGCGGCTCGTCGCGCATCCACACCGTGGTGCGGCTGGACTCGCCCGTGCCGTCCCACACGCGCGGCATCGCACCTTCGGGAAAGCGCAGGTCGTAGCGCTTGACCCATTCCACCGGCGCCATCATCGAGGGCTTGCCCAGCGCCGCAGGCGACAGCACCGGCGGCAAGGGCTCTTCCTGCGCGCCCCAGGTGTCGCGCCGCACCGCGGTGAGCGCGGTGGCGCTCAGCACGGTCTCGCCGCCCTGCTCGATGCTCACCGCCCAGTGCTGCGTGGAGCGGTTGGTGCGCACCGTCTGCGCCTCCACCTCGAAAGCGCCGTCGTTCAGCGCGGCGCAGAAGTTGACGGTGAGCGCCACCGGCTCGCCCAGGCGATCGGGGTGCAGCAGGAGGGCGTTGAGCGCGGTGGCCGCCGTGATGCCGCCGAAGGGGCCGACCATGTTCGCCCAGGCCGGATCGGTGCGGCCGCTGTAACGGCCATCGGCCCTGGTGTCGAGGGCAATGGCCCGGTCAAAAAGGTGCGAATTCATCCGCGGCAGTGTGCACCAGCGGCGTGCACCCGCCCCCCGACTGTCCGCCGACCGACAGTCCGGCTGTTGCCTGCGCGACAAGCGCGTGACGGGCGGCGGGCGTTCCGCCGAAATCCATAGCAGCGCCACCGCGCCGCGTGGGGTTTCCCCTCATTCTTGATATGGGTCGCTTGCTCACAATGCCCCTCCTACATGGCACCGAACACCCCCAACGACTGCATTCTCGAAGCGCGCGGACTGGTGAAGGAGTTCAAGGGCTTCGTCGCCGTGAACGACGTGAACCTGCGCGTGCGGCGCGGCCAGATCCACGCGCTCATCGGACCCAACGGCGCGGGCAAGACCACGGTCTTCAACCTGCTCACCAAGTTCCTCATCCCCACGCGCGGGCAGATCCTCTACAACGGCGAGGACATCACACCGCAAAAGCCCGCCCAGGTGGCGCGCCGGGGCATGGTGCGCTCGTTCCAGATTTCGGCCACCTTTCCGCACCTGAGCGTGCGCGAGAACGTGCGCATCGGCCTGCAGCGCGCCACCGGCCAGTCCTTCCACTTCTGGAAGAGCAAGAAGGTGCTCGACCGGCTCGACGAGCGCGCGATGGCCCTGCTCGACACCGTGGGCCTGTCCGAGTTCGCCGACTGGGTCACGGTGGAACTGTCCTATGGACGCAAGCGCGCGCTGGAGATCGCCACCACGCTGGCCACCGAGCCCGAGCTGATGCTGCTCGACGAGCCCACGCAGGGCATGGGCCACGAGGACGTGGAGCGAGTGACGCAACTCATCAAGAAGGTGTCGGCCAACCGCACGGTGCTGATGGTGGAGCACAACATGAACGTGGTGTCGAGCATCGCCGACACCATCAGCGTGCTGCAGCGCGGCCAGGTGATCGCCGAGGGCGACTACGCCACCGTGTCGGCCAACCCGCAGGTGCTGGAGGCCTACATGGGCAGCGCCGACGCGCAGCTGCAGGGGGCGCATTGACATGGGCCCCCACGCTCATCACTTCGTGTATTCGCTGCCCCCCGAGGGGGCGCTGGCCTCCCTTGGGGCGGCCCGGCGGGAGGCCTGATGTCCGAAGAACTGCTCAGCCTCAGCGGCGTGAACGCCTGGTATGGCGAGTCGCACATCCTGCACGGCGTCGACCTGCAAGTGAACCGCGGCGAGGTCGTGACCCTGCTGGGCCGCAACGGCGCCGGCCGCACCACCACGCTCAAGGCCATCATGGGCATCGTGGGCAAGCGCACCGGCTCCATTCGGCTCTTCGGGCAGGAGACGGTGAACATGCCGACGCACCAGGTGGCGCGCCTGGGCCTGGGCTACTGCCCCGAGGAGCGCGGCATCTTCGCCAGCCTGAGCTGCGAGGAGAACCTGCTGCTGCCGCCCGTGGTGGCCGATGGCGGCATGCCGCTCGACGAACTCTACGAACTGTTCCCCAACCTCAAGGAGCGCCGCCACAGCCCGGGCACGCGCCTGTCGGGCGGCGAACAGCAGATGCTCGCGGTGGCGCGCATCCTGCGCACCGGCGCCAAGCTGCTGCTGCTCGACGAAATTTCCGAAGGCCTGGCGCCGGTCATCGTGCAGACGCTGGCGCGCACCATCCGCACACTGCGCGAGCGCGGCTTCACCATCGTGATGGTCGAGCAGAACTTCCGTTTCGCGGCGCCGCTGGCCGACCGCTTCTACGTCATGGAACATGGCCGCATCGTGGAGAGCTTCGGCGCCGCCGATCTCGACGCGAAGATGGGCATGTTGCACGAGTACCTCGGCGTCTGATACCGATCGCCAGGGTTTGGATCTTTCCACGTTCACACACCGATGAAGGAGACGACGACATGAAGACGACGAAGAAGTTGCTGGCCACCGCGGCGGCGGCCATGCTGGCGGCGGGGGCCGCGCACGCGCAGATCTCCGATGGCGTGATCAAGATCGGCGTGATGAACGACATGTCGGGCCTGTACGCCGACATCGGCGGCCCCGGCTCGGTGCTCGCCGCGCGCATGGCGGTCGAGGACTTCGCGCCCGAGAAGAAGGGCATGAAGGTCGAGGTCGTCTCGGCCGACCACCAGAACAAGCCCGACGTGGGCTCCACCGTGGCCCGCACCTGGTACGACGTGGACAAGGTGGACGCCATCTTCGATGTGCCCACCTCATCCGTGGCGCTGGCCATCAACCAGATCACCAAGGAAAAGGGCAAGGCCTTCATCAACACCGGCGCGGCGACCTCCGACCTGACCGGCAAGCAGTGCAGCCCCAACACCGTGCACTGGCTGTACGACACCTGGATGCTGGCCAACGGCACCGGCGGGGCGATCGTGAAAACCGGCGGCGACACCTGGTTCTTCCTGACCGCCGACTACGCCTTCGGCCATGCGCTGGAGCGCGACACCGAGGCCGTGGTGCTCAAGAACGGCGGCAAGGTGCTGGGCAAGGTGCGCACGCCCTTCCCGGGCAGCGACTTCAGCTCCTTCCTGCTGCAGGCCCAGGCCTCCAAGGCCAAGATCATCGGCCTGGCCAACGCCGGCGGCGACACCATCAACAGCATCAAGCAGGCGGCCGAATTCGGCATCACCAAGGGTGGCCAGAACCTGGCCGGCCTGCTGGTGTTCCTGCCCGACGTGCACGGCCTGGGCCTGGCCACCGCGCAGGGCCTGATCTTCACCGAGACCTTCTACTGGGACCTGAACGACCAGACCCGCGCCTGGAGCAAGCGCTTCGCCGAGCGCAACGGCGGCAAGTACCCCAGCTCCGACCACGCGGGCGTGTACGCCTCGGTGCTGCACTACCTGAAGGCGGTGGAGGCCGGCAAGACCGACGACGGCACCAAGGTGGTGGCCAAGATGAAGGAGATGCCGACCGACGATCCGCTGTTCGGCAAGGGCACGATCCGCGCCGACGGCCGCAAGATCCACCCGGCCTACCTGTTCGAGGTCAAGAAACCCTCGGAGTCGAAAGGCCCCTACGACTACTACAAGGTCCGCGCCACCATCCCCGCCGAGCAGGCCTTCCGTCCCCTCAAGGACGGCGAGTGCTCGCTCGTGAAGTAAGCACCGGAGCGTTCTGAGCATGACCGAGATCTTCGGCGTCCCCACCGCGGCCCTGTTCGGGCAATTGCTGATCGGGCTGATCAACGGCTCGTTCTATGCCCTGCTGTCGCTGGGGCTGGCCGTGATCTTCGGTCTGCTCAACATCATCAACTTCACGCACGGCGCCCAGTACATGATGGGCGCCTTCGTGGCCTGGCTGCTGCTCAACAAGCTGGGCATCGGCTACTGGTGGTCGCTGCTGATCGCGCCTGTCGTGGTCGGGGCCACCGGGGTGCTGATCGAGCGCTTCATGCTCAAGCGGCTCTACCAGCTCGACCACCTCTACGGTCTGCTGCTGACCTTCGGCATCGCGCTCATCATTCAGGGCCTGTTCCGCCACGAGTACGGCTCCTCGGGGCAACCCTATGCGATCCCGCCGCAGCTCATGGGCGCGCAAAACCTGGGCTTCATGTTCCTGCCCAACTACCGCGGCTGGGTCGTGGGCGCCTCGCTGATCGTCTGCCTGAGCACCTGGTTCGTCATCGAGCGCACCAAGCTCGGCGCCTACCTGCGCGCGGCCACCGAGAACCCCACGCTGGTACAGGGCTTTGGCGTGAACGTGCCGCGCATGATCACGCTCACCTATGGCTTCGGCGTGGGCCTGGCCGCCTTGGCCGGTGTCATGGCCGCCCCCATCTACCAGGTGAGCCCGCAGATGGGCTCGGACCTGATCATCGTGGTGTTCGCGGTGGTGGTGATCGGCGGCATGGGCTCCATCATGGGCGCCATCCTCACGGGCTTCGGCCTGGGCATCATCGAAGGCCTCACCAAGGTCTTCTACCCCGAGGCCTCCAGCACGGTGATCTTCGTCATCATGGCCATCGTGCTGCTGATCCGGCCCGCGGGGCTGTTCGGAACCCAGAAGTGAGCGCCGCCATGAGCACCTCGACCACCACCATCGCCCACGCGGGCAGCGCCCACAAGGCCCCCGCCGGCACCTCGTCCCTGGTCATCGCCTTCGCCATCATGGCCGCGTTCTTCCTGATCGCGCCGGCGATCGTGTACCCGGTGTTCCTGATGAAGGTGATGTGCTTCGCGCTCTTCGCCTGCGCCTTCAACCTGCTCATCGGCTTCAGCGGCCTGCTGTCCTTCGGCCACGCCATGTTCCTCGGCGGAGCCGGCTACGCCTCGGCGCACGCCGCCAAGGTCTGGGGCTTCACGCCGGAGCTGGCCATCCTCTTCGGCACCTGCTGCGCGGTGCTGCTGGGCGTGGTGGTGGGCGCGCTGGCCATCCGCCGCCAGGGCATCTATTTCGCCATGATCACCCTCGCGCTGGCGCAGATGGTGTTCTTCTTCAGCCTGCAGGCCCGGTTCACCGGCGGCGAAGACGGCATCCAGGCGGTGCCACGCGGCCAGCTCTTTGGCCTGATCGACCTGAGCCAGCCCATGGCCATGTACGCCGTGGTGTTCGTGGTCTTCTTCGCAGGGTTCCTGCTGATCTGGCGCGTGGTGCACTCGCCCTTCGGCCAGGTGCTGCAGGCCATCCGCGAGAACGAGGCGCGCGCCACCTCGCTGGGCTACGACACCGACCGCTACAAGCACCTGGCCTTCGTGCTGTCGGCCGGCCTGGCCGGCGCGGCCGGCGCCACCAAGGCCATCGTGTTCCAGCTCGCCTCGCTCACCGACGTGCACTGGAGCATGTCCGGCGAGGTGGTGCTGATGACGCTGCTCGGCGGCATGGGCACGCTGTTCGGCCCGGTGGTGGGCGCGGCCATCATCGTCTCGATGCAAAACTACCTCGCCCAGCTCGGCGCCTGGGTGACGGTGGTGCAGGGCGTGATCTTCGTGATCTGCGTGCTCGCCTTCCGCCGCGGCGTGGTGGGCGAGATCGCGAACCTGATCAAAAGACCGCTGTAGCGCCGCCGCCGCCCGCGGGCGGCGCGCGGCTGGACCTCTGGGCGAGGCGGGTGCGACGGCTCAGACCGCGCCTGGCGCCTTGCCCGACACCACCGCCGGCCGCTCGGCCACCGGCGGGTCGAGCCCAGGGGCAGGGTGACCGTCGAGCTTGCCCGCCCACTGGGCGACCACCGCCGTCGCGATGCCGTTGCCGATCACGTTGGTGCCGGTGCGGCCCATGTCCAGCAGCACGTCCACACCCATGAGAAAAGGCGCCCCGAGGGACGCCTTCGTCATGGCGGAAGCGGTCCTTACACCCGCTCGAAGATCCCCGCCGCACCCTGCCCCATGCCCACGCACATGGTGACCATGCCGTACCGCTTCTGGTGGCGCTTGAGCGCGTGCACCACGGTGGCCGAGCGGATGGCGCCGGTGGCGCCCAGCGGGTGCCCCAGGGCGATCGCCCCGCCCATGGGGTTGACCTTGGCCGGGTCCAGGCCCAGGGTGTTGATGACCGCGATCGACTGGGCCGCGAAGGCCTCGTTGAGCTCGATCCAGTCCATGTCGTCCTGCTTCAGGCCGGCGTAGCGCAGCGCGGCGGGAATCGCCTCCACGGGGCCGATGCCCATGATGTGCGGCGGCACGCCGCGGCTGGCGTAGCTCACGAAGCGCGCCAGCGGCGTGAGACCGAAGCGCTTGACCGCGGCCTCGCTGGCCAGGATCAGCGCGCCCGCGCCGTCGCTGGTCTGCGAGCTGTTGCCCGCCGTGACCGAGCCGCGCGCCGCGAACACGGTGCGCAGCTTGGCCAGGCCTTCCAGGCTGGTGTCGGGGCGCGCGCCTTCGTCCAGGTCCACGGTGCGCGTGCGTTTGTTCACCTCGGCGGTGTCCAGGTTCACCGCGCGCTCGGTCACGTCCACCGGCGTGATTTCGTTGGCGAACTCGCCATTCTTCATGGCCATGACCGCGCGCTGGTGCGACTGCAGCGCGAACGCGTCCTGCGCCTCGCGCGACACCTTCCACTGCTGCGCGACCTTCTCGGCCGTGAGGCCCATGCCGTAGGCAATGCCGTACTGCTCCACGTCCTGGGTGTTGGCGAAGATGGCGGGCGACAGGCTGGGCGAATTGCCCATCATGGGCACCATGCTCATGCTTTCGGTGCCGGCGGCGATCATCACGTCGGCCTCGCCCACGCGGATGCGGTCGGCCGCCATGGCCACGGCCGACAGGCCCGAGGCGCAGAAGCGGTTGACCGTGATGCCGCCCACGCTGTTGGGCAGGCCGGCGAGGATGGCGCCAATGCGCGCCACGTTCAGCCCCTGCTGCGCCTCGGGAATGGCGCAGCCACAGATCACGTCTTCGATGGCCTTGGGATCCAGCCCTGGCGCCTGCGCGAGCGCCGAGCGCAGCGCCAGGGCCAGCAGGTCGTCGGGCCGCAGGTGCTTGAACGCGCCCTTGTGCGACCGCCCGATGGGCGTGCGCGTGGCGGCGACGATGTAGGCGTCTTGAAGTTGCTTGCTCATGGTCGGTTCCTCAGTTCCTCACCGGCTTGCCGGTGTTGAGCATCCCGAGGATGCGTTCCTGCGTCTTGGGGTGCGTGATGAGCGCGCAGAAGGCCTGGCGCTCCAGCGTCATGAGGTACTCCTCGCTGACCAGGGTGCCGGGGTCCACGTCGCCGCCGGTGACCACGTTGGCGATCAGGCTGGCGATGTGGAAGTCGTGCTGGCTGATGAAGCCACCGTCGCGCATGTTCACGAGCTGGCCCAGGATGGTGGCCTTGCCGTCGCGCCCGGCCACGGGGAACAGGCGCTTGTGCGGCGCGCGGTAGCCGGCGCGGAACATCGCCTTCGCTTCGTTGAGCGCGACGAACAGCAGCTCGTCCTTGTGCGGCACCACCAGATCGGACTCGAGCAGGTAGCCGATGGCGCGCGACTCGATCGCGCTGGTGCCGACCTTGGCCATGGCAGCCGCCGTGAAGCCCTCGGTGAGGAATGGCAGCAGATCCTTGCCGGTGGAACGGGCGGCGTTCTCGGCCGCGCGGCGCGCGACGTAGGTCAGGCCACCCGCGCCCGGGACCAGGCCCACGCCCACCTCCACCAGGCCGATGTAGCTCTCCATGTGCGCGACGCGCCGGCCGCTGTAGACGGCCAGCTCGCAGCCGCCGCCCAGCGCCATGCCACGGATGGCCGAGACCACGGGCACGCTGGCGTAGCGCAGGCGCAGCATGGTCTGCTGCATGAAGCCCTCGGCGTCCTCGATGGCGGCCACGCCCACGGCCAGGAAGGCCGGCAGCATGGCCTGCAGGTCGGCGCCCACGCTGAAGGGTTCGTCGCCCGACCAGACCACCAGGCCCTGGTACTGCGCCTCGGCCAGTTCCACCGCCTGCATCAGGCCTTCGCAGACCTCGGGGCTGATGGCGTGCATCTTGGTCTTGATGCTGGCGATCAGGACCTCGTTGTCGAGCGTCCAGAGCCGCACCGCGTCGGTTTCCTCGACGGTGGTGCCGGCATCGGCGAAACGCGGGCCGGCCTCGCCGAGCAGCAGTTCAGGGAAGGGCTGGCGCTGGTAGACCGGCAGCTCGCGGCGTGCCTCGAACACACCCTTGGTGGGGTTCCACGAGCCCTGGGCGGTGTGCACGCCGCCGGCCTCGGCCACCGGGCCCTTGAACACCCAGTCGGGCAGCGGCGCCGTCGACAGCGCCTTGCCGGCGTCGATGTCCTCCTGGACCATCTTCGCCACCTCCAGCCAGCCAGCCTCCTGCCACAGCTCGAAAGGGCCCTGCTTCATGCCGAAGCCCCAGCGCATGGCCAGGTCCACGTCGCGCGCGGTGTCGGCGATGTTCGCCAGGTGCACGGCCGCGTAGTGGAAACCGTTGCGCAGGATGGCCCAGAGAAACCGGCCCTGCGGACCGGTGCTGTTCTTCAGCAGGCGCAGCCGCTCGGCGGCGGGTTTCTTGAGCATGCGGCCATAGACCTCGTCGGCCTTCTCGCCCGAGGGCACGTAGTCGCCGCTCGCCAGGTCGAAGCGTTGGATGTCGCGGCCCACCTTCCTGAAGAAGCCGGCCTTGGTCTTCTGGCCCAGATGGCCCTTGTCGAGCAGGGCCTTGAGCACGGGCGGCGTGCCGAAGCTGCCGTAGAACGGGTCGCTCTCGGCGCTCAGGTTGTCCTGCAGGGTCTTGATGACGTGGGCCATGGTGTCCAGGCCCACCACGTCGGCGGTGCGGAAGGTGCCGCTGCTGGCGCGGCCCAGGCGCTTGCCGGTGAGGTCGTCCACGACGTCGAACGTCAGGCCGTGGTTCTCCACCTCCTTCATCGTGGCCAGCATGCCGGCGATGCCGATGCGGTTGGCGACGAAGTTGGGCGTGTCCTTGGCGCGCACCACGCCCTTGCCCAGGCCGCTGGTCACGAAGGTTTCGAGCTGGTCCAGGATCAGCGGCTGCGTCGCCGGCGTCGCAATCAGCTCCACCAGCACCATGTAGCGCGGCGGGTTGAAGAAGTGGATGCCGCAGAAGCGCGGCTTGATGGCCTCGGGCAGCGCCTCGCTCAGCGCCGTGATCGACAGGCCCGAGGTGTTGGACGCCACGATGGCGTGCGGGGCCACGTGCGGCGCGATCTTCTGGTACAGGTCGCGCTTCCAGTCCATGCGCTCGGCGATGGCCTCGATGACCAGGTCGCACTCGCCCAGCAGGGCCATGTGCTCCTCGTAGTTGGCCGCGACGATGAGGTCGGCGTCGGCGGCCACGCCGAGGGGCGAGGGCTTGAGTTTCTTCAGGTTCTCGATCGCCCGGGTGACGGTGCCGTTCTTCGGGCCTTCCTTCGCCGGAAGGTCGAAGAGCACGACCGGCACCTTGACGTTGACGAGATGGGCGGCGATCTGCGCGCCCATCACGCCCGCGCCGAGCACGGCGACTTTTCTGACGTTGAATCGGTTCATGGGGTGTTCGGAAAAAGGCTGGCGAAAGGTCATTCCACGCGTTGCCAGACCTGGGTTCGGAAGAAGGGGCCGATGTAGCCGCGCATCTCAAGTTGCGCACCGCCATTGACGGGCTTGAGGCGCGCGCGGTAGCTCTTGCCGTTGTTCGGGTCGACGATGCTGCCGCCCTCGAACACGGCCTTGTCGCTCTCGCCGGCCTTGATGCCGCGCAGGATCTCCAGGCCCACGATGGGCTTGTCCTTGCGGTCGTCGGTGCACTTGTCGCACACGCCCTTGGGGTCGCTGGCGGGGTCGAGCAGCTTCTCGATGCGGCCGCTGAAGACGCCGTTGTTCTCGGTGATGCGAACCAGCGACTTCTCCTTCTTGGAGTCGTCGTCGATGGTCTTCCACAGGCCCGCGGGCGTCATCTGCGCGTGGGCCAGGGCGGCCAGAAAAAGGCCGGCAAGAGCGAACAAGGTTCTCTTCATGGCAGTCTCCTTGGAGCGAGGGGAAGTGATCGAGAAATGCCGCGGAACTGGCGGTGCCCAGCCGCTGGCGTTGCCCCCTTGAGGGGGCGACGCGAAGCGGCGCGGGGGTGTCTCATGCCAAGGCCAGATCGGTGTCCATCAGCGCCTGGCTGCCCGATCGCGCCAGGCGCATCAGCGTGGCCGTCTCGGGGAACAGCTTGGCGAAGTAAAAGCGCGCGGTCTGCAGCTTGGCGGCGTAGAACGGGTCGCTGCTGCCGCCGTCGATGGCGCGCTGCGCCGCCTGGGCCATGCGCGCGAAGAAGTAGGCGAACACCAGGTGGCCGGCCACGCGCAGGTAAGGCACGGCGGCCGCGCCCACCTCGTCGGGGTTCTGCAGGCCCTTGAAGCCGATCTCGGTGGTGAACTTGGTCATCTGCTCGCCCAGGTAGGCCAGCGGGTTGATGAACTCGGCCATCTTCTCGTTCACGCCCTCCTCTTCCACCAGCGCGGCCACGAGCTTGCCGAATTTCTTGAGCGTGGCCCCGTTGTTGCCCAGCACCTTGCGGCCCAGCAGGTCCAGGCTCTGGACCGTGTTGGTGCCCTCGTAGATCATGTTGATGCGGGCATCGCGCACGAACTGCTCCATGCCCCATTCCTTGATGTAGCCGTGCCCGCCGAACACCTGCATGCAGTGGTTGGTGGCCTCGAAGCCGTTGTCGGTGAGGAAGGCCTTGGCGATGGGCGTGAGCAGCGCGGCGAGGTCGGCGCTGTCCTTGCGCACCTTCTCGTCGGGGTGGTGCAGCTCCTTGTCGAGCAGCAGGGTGCAGAACATCAGCAGCGCGCGACCGCCTTCGGCGTAGGCCTTGGCCGTGAGCAGCATCTTGCGCACGTCGGGGTGCACGATGATGGGGTCGGCCGGCTTGTCCTTGGCCTTGACGCCCGAGAGGCTGCGCATCTGGATGCGGTCCTTGGCGTAGGCCAGCGCGTTCTGGTAGGCCACTTCGGTCAGGCCCAGGCTCTGGTTGCCCACGCCCAGGCGGGCGGCGTTCATCATCACGAACATGGCGGGCAGGCCCTTGTTGGGCTCACCCACCAGGGTGCCCACGGCGCCGTCGAGCACCATCTGGGCCGTGGCGTTGCCGTGGATGCCCATCTTGTGCTCCAGGCCGCCGCAGTGGATGGCGTTGCGCTCGCCGAGGGTGCCGTCGGCCTTCACCAGGTGCTTGGGCACCAGGAACAGGCTGATGCCCTTGCTGCCCACGGGCGCGTCCGGCAGGCGCGCGAGCACCAGGTGCAGGATGTTCTCGGCCAGGTCGTGTTCGCCGGCGCTGATGAAGATCTTCTGGCCCGTGAGCTTGTAGGTGCCGTCGGCCTGGGGCTCGGCCTTGGTGCGCAGCAGGCCCAGGTCGGTGCCGCAGTGCGGCTCGGTCAGGCACATGGTGCCGGTCCATTCGCCGCTGGTGAGCTTGGGCAGGTAGCGCTTTTTCTGCTCAGGCGAGCCGTGGGCGTGCAGGCATTCGTAGGCGCCGTGCGACAGGCCGGGGTACATGGTCCAGGCCTGGTTGGCGCTGTTGAGCATCTCGTAGAAGCACTGGTTCACGATCAGGGGCAGGCCCTGGCCGCCGAACGCCGGGTCGCAGGAGAGCGCGGGCCAGCCACCTTCCACGTACTGCGCGTAGGCCTCCTTGAAGCCCTTGGGCGCCTTCACCTCATGCGTGGACTTGTCCAGCACGCAACCTTCCGCGTCGCCGCCGATGTTGAGCGGGAAGGTCACCTCGGCCGCGAACTTGCCGCCCTCCTCCAGCACCGCGTTGATGGTGTCGGCGTCGATGTCGGCATGCGGCGGGCAGGCCTTGAGCTCCTCCACGGCATTGAAGACCTCGTGCATCACGAACTGCATGTCGCGCAGCGGGGGGGAGTAGACGGGCATGGGGGTGTTCTCCTGTGGTTTCGTCGAAATGAAAAGGGGCGGTCAGGCCTTGCGGCCGGCGGGCTGGTGCGCGCCGTTGCGCTCGAGGATGGCGCCGAAGCCGCGCCAGGCGCGGTCGAGGCAGCCGGGGCTGCGCAGGAAGCGCGCCTCGTAGTGCAGGGCAAGGATCAGGCCGTGGATTTCGAAGGCCACCTGTGACGCGTCGGTGTCGGCCGACAGGTGGCCCTCCTCCGCGGCGATCTCGATCGCGCGCCGCAGGGCCTCCTGCCAGGTGCTGACCGAGCTCGCGAGCGCGTCACGCACGGGGCCGGGGCGGTCGTCGAACTCGACGGCGCCGCTGATATAGATGCACCCCGAGTCGATCTCGACCGAGGTGCGCTTCATCCAGTTGTCGAACATCGCGCGCAGGCGCGGCAGGCCGCGCGGGGCACTCATGGCGGGGTAGAAGACCTCGTCCTCGAAGCGCGTGTGGTACTCGCGCACCACCGAAATCTGCAGCTCCTCGCGCGAACCGAAGTGCGCGAAGACACCGGACTTGCTCATCTGCATGACTTCGGCGAGCGCGCCGATGGACAGGCCTTCGAGCCCGATCTGCGTGGCCAGGCCCAAGGCGGCGTCGACGATGGCGGCCTTGGTCTGCTGGCCCTTGGGTTGGGGCTTGGCCGCGCGGCCATTGGCGGGCGCGGCGCGGCGGGGACGGCTGGCGGTGGTGTCGCTCATGCGGGGACTGGGTGGATCGGCCGGGGGTGTCGGCCGAAAGAAACGAACGGTCGTTCTATTTTTACCCAGATTCCGGCGCGACTGGCAAGCCCGAGGGCATTTGCGCGGGTTTGATTTAGAGCCAGCTGCCTAAGAGGGCGGCAGGGTTGCGGCGACCGAAGGGCCGGCCGCGCGGCCCCTCGCCCCGGGCCGGCCGGGACACGGTGCCGGCGCCCGAGACACTCGCCGCCCGAAGCGGCGGCTCAGCCCCGCCCGCCGGGCAGCAGCAGCGCCAGGCTGTGCTCCAGGCTTTCGTTGGGCGAGCGCTTGAAGCCGCTGCGCGCGAAGCGCTGCAGGCGCCCGACGCAGAAGGCCGTGATGACCGAGGCGTCGGCCTGCGCGTCCACCGTGGGCGTGGCGGCGCCGCCGAGCGTGGCGGCCTCGCGCAGGTTGTGGCGCAGCGTGGCCTCGATCTTGTCGAAGAAGAGGTTCATGCGCTGCTGCAGGCGCTCGTTCTCGAACACCAGGGCGTCACCGACCATCACGCGCGTCATGCCGGGGTTCTTCTCGCCGAACTGCAGCAACAGGGCCACGAGCTTGCGGCAGCGCGCCTGGGCATCGGGCTCGCGCTCGTCGAGCTGGTTGATGAGGCCGAAGACGGTTTGTTCGATGAACTCGATCAAGCCCTCGAACATCTGGGCCTTGCTGGCGAAGTGGCGGTACAGCGCCGCCTCGCTCACCTCGAGCCGCGCCGCCAGGGCCGCGGTGGTGATGCGCTCGGCACCGGGCTGCTCGAGCATGGTGGCCAGGGCCTGCAGGATCTGCACGCGGCGCTCGCCCGGCTTGGGCCGCTTGCGGCCGGTGGCCTCGACCGCTTCCGTGGCGGACGCGGCGTCCAGCGTGGCGTCGTCGGGCGAGGGCATGTCGGGCGCGGCAGCAGGGGTCATGGTTGGTGGTCCGTGAGGTGGCTGACAGTCCGGTGGACGCGGTCCCCCGATGGGGCTCGGGGGTATTCGCGCGGCATTCTCGCACAGCCGGCTACATCTGGTTACCCAGCATCGGCGCGGTCTGCGCAGCTAGTGGGCAACCGCATCGAAGACCACGCGCACGCACAGGCCATGCCCCTCGGCGCCGCTGCCCAGCTGCAGCTGCGTGTGGTGCACGCGGGCGATGCCATCGGCGATCGCCAGGCCCAGCCCGTGCCCGCTGCCAGCGGTGCCGGGCACCCGGTAAAAGCGCTGCAGCACGCGCGCGCGCTCGGCCGGCGCGATGCCGGGGCCGTCGTCTTCCACCTCGATCCAGGCCGCGCCCGCCCCGCCATCGCCCTGACCGCAGCGCAGGGTGACGGCACCGCCCACGGGGGTGTATTTGATGGCGTTGTCCACCAGATTGATCAGCAGCTCGCGCAGCAGCCAGGCGTGGCCTTGCACGCGCGCGGGCGCCGCCTCCAGCCCCAGGTCGATGCGGCGCGCGCCGGCGGCGTCCAGGAAATGCGCGAGCACGGTTTCGCAGAGCTCGGCCAGGTCCACCGTCTCGCGGGCCGCGTCGTCGTCGCGCAGCGCGTCGGCCCGCGACAGGGCCAGCAACTGGTTGGCCAGCTGCGTGGTATTGCGCGTGGCGTCGCGCAGGCGCAGCACCTGCTCGGCGCGCAGGCTCAGCAGGTCGCCCGCGCCCATGCTGCGCGCCGCCTGGGCCCAGGCCTCCACCTGGGCCTGCAGCCCGGCCAGCGGCGTGCGCAGCTGGTGCGCGGCGTCGGCCACGAAGCGCCGCTGGGTGTCGCTTTGCTCATTGACGCGCGCGAACAGGCGGTTGAGGGCCTGGACCAACGGACGCACCTCGGCCGGCGTGTGGCGCTCGTCGATCGGGCTCAGGTCGCGCGGCGAGCGCCGCTCCACCGCCTGCCGCAGGTCCATGAGCGGCTGCAACGCCCGAGTGACGCCCCAGCCCAGCATGCCCGCGGCCACCGCGAACAGCGCCAGGTTGGGCAGGAGCACGCGCAGCAGCACGTTGCGCAGCCAGTGCTGGCGCGCGTCGCTGCCGTCGGCCAGCACCAGGATGAGCTCGCCCGCTTCGGTGACCGCGCGCTGGGCGACCACGCGGTGCGTGACGCCCGCATCGACCACACTCACGAACTCGGGGGCCTCGGTGGTGGGCAGCAGCACCGGCAGCCAGTCGGCGCCGAACAGGCGCTCGCCCCGCGGGCTGAACACGCCCACGGCGGTGTGGCCGTCGCGGTCGGCCAGGAACTCCTGGATCGGCGGCGCCATCAGCAGGGTGAGGTCGGTGCCATCGGTGGGGGTGCCGCCGCGCGGCAGCACCACCGAGTCGGCCAGCATGGGCACCAGGCGCAGCAGGCGCTGGTCCTGCTGCAGCGCGGCGGTGCCCGCGCCCTGGTAGTGGAAGGCCAACGTGGCCGCGCCAATGGCCCCGATGGTGGCCAGCAGCATGACCAAGAGGCGGCGCCGCAGGCCGCCGATCAGGTCGCGCGGGGCGCCGGGCTCAGGCGTCGGCGCGACCCGCGGCATCGGCGCACTCCAGGCGGTAGCCGAAACCGCGGATGGCACGCACCGCGATGCCCGCCGGCTCCAGCTTGGCGCGCAGCCGCGAGACGTAGACCTCGATCGCGTTGGGCGTGATTTCCTTGTCCCAGCCGGTGAGCGCGGCCAGCAGCTTGTCTTTGGCCACAGGCTTGGGGGTCTGCATCAGCATGTACTCGAGCACGGTCCATTCGCGCGGGCCCAGCTCCAGCGGCTGGCCCGCGAGCGTGACGCGCCGCTGCGCGGTGTCCATCTCCAGCGCGCCGAAGCCCAGCACGGCCGAGGTGGCGGCCTGGGAGCGTCGCAGCAGCGCGCGCAGGCGGGCCAGCAGCTCGGGCAGCTCGAAGGGCTTGACCATGTAGTCGTCCGCACCGAGGTCCAGGCCCTGCACGCGGTCGTGCAGCGCGTCGCGGGCGGTGAGGATCAGCACCGGCAGCGCCAGGCCCTGCGCGCGGATGAGGCGCGTGAGCGCCAGGCCGTCGCCACCGGGCAGGCCGATGTCGAAGATGGCGGCGTCGAAGCCCTCGCGCGCCAGCACCTGCTCGGCGCGCTCGGCGCTGCCCACCCAGTCGACGGTGTAGCCCGCGTCGGCCAGGCCCAGCTTGATGCCGCTGGCGACCATGACGTCGTCCTCGACCAAGAGCAAACGCATGAGCTCACCGCGATGGTTTCGCCGCCGGGCCGCCCCAAGGCGAAACGCGACCCCTCGGGGGGCAGCGGCCCGCGCAGCGGTGGAGCGTGGGGGCTGTCATCCCTTGATCATGGTGCCGAAGGGCTCGTTGCCCAGCACCTCGAGCAACAGCGCGTGCGGCACGCGGCCGTCGATGATGTGCACCGCGTTCACGCCGCTCTTGGCGGCGTCCAGCGCGCCGGCGATCTTGGGAATCATGCCGCCGGAGATGGTGCCGTCGGCCACCAGCTCGTCGATGCGGCGCGGCGTGAGTTCCGTGAGCAGTTGGCCTTCCTTGTCGAGCACGCCGCGGATGTTGGTGAGCATGAGCAGCTTCTCGGCCTGCAGCACGGTGGCCAGCTTGGCGGCCACCACGTCGGCGTTGATGTTGTAGCTCTCGTTGTGCTCGCCAAAGCCGATCGGGCTCACGACCGGGATGAACTGGTCGTCCTGCAGGGCCTTCACCACCGCCGGGTCGACGCCCACGATGTCGCCGACCTGGCCGACGTCGTGCTCGCGCGAGGGGTCGGCCTGGTCGGCCATGCGCAGCTTGCGCGCGCGGATCATGGCGCCGTCGCGGCCGGTCAGGCCCACGGCCTTGCCGCCGGCCTGGTTGATCAGGCCCACGATGTCCTGCTGCACCTCGCCGGCCAGCACCCACTCCACGACTTCCATGGTCTCGGCATCGGTGACGCGCATGCCCTGGATGAACTCGCCCTTCTTGCCCAGGCGCTTGAGCAGGGTCTCGATCTGCGGCCCGCCACCGTGCACGACCACCGGGTTGATGCCCACCAGCTTGAGCAGCACCACGTCCTCGGCGAAATCCTGCTGCAGGGCCGGGTCGGTCATGGCGTTGCCGCCGTACTTGATGACCATGGTCTTGCCGTGGAACTGCCGGATGTAGGGCAGCGCCTGGGCGAGGATTTCCGCGCGGTCGCGCGGCGCGATGGTGGTGATGTCGGGAGCGGTGGACATGCGCGAAGTTCTTCCGAGAGGAACAAAACCGCGATTCTAGAGAGGCACACAACGCCAGGGTCTCGATCCAGGCACACCGCGGAACCGGCTTCGCCGGGCCGCCGGTGTTGCCCCTCGGGGGGCCGGGTGGCGCGACGCGCCGCGGGGGGCTTCAGAAATGGATGCCCCGCATCATCTGCTGCATGGCGATCGCCTCGGGCGACAACTGCGCCTTCGCGCCCTTCTCGCCCTTGGCCGCCGCCGAGTCCGGGAACATGCGGAAGCTGGTGTTCATCACGATCTGCGCGATGCGCGGCACCAGCGCGTGCATCACCTGGCCGGTCACGCCCAGGCGGGTGGCGATGCGCACCGGCTTGTCGATGCAGGCCTGGGCGATCATGTCGGCGGCCTCCTCGGGGCTCAGCGTGGGCACGTTGTTGTAGATCTTGGTGGGCGCGATCATGGGGGTGCGCACCAGGGGCATATTGATCGTGGTGAAGGTGATGCCCTGGTCGGCGAACTCGCTGCTGGCGCAGCGCGTCCAGGCGTCGAGCGCGGCCTTGCTGGCCACGTAGGCCGAGAAGCGCGGCGCGTTGGTGAGCACGCCGATCGAGCTGATGTTGACCACGTGGCCCCGGCGCCGCTGCACCATGCCCGGCAGCAGGCCCATGGTCACGCGCAGGCAGCCAAAGTAGTTGAGCTGCATGGTGCGCTCGAAGTCGTGGAAGCGGTCGTAGCTGCCCTCGATGGCCCGGCGGATGGAACGGCCGGCGTTGTTGATGAGGAAGTCCACGCCACCGTGCTGCTGCACCAGCAGCTGCACGAAGCGGTCGCAATCGGCCATGTCGGCGATGTCGGCCGGGTAGGCGATGAACTGGTAGCCCTTGGCCTTGGCCTCCTTGCAGGCCTCGTCGAGTTTGTCCTGGTCACGGCCGCAAATGATGGTGGTGGCGCCGGCCTCGGCGAAGGTGTGCGCCGCCGCCAGGCCGATGCCGGAACTACCGCCCGTGACCAGGACCACCTTTCCCGCGACGGTCCCCCGCAGGCTGCGGTCGCGGTGCAGGTCGGGATCGAGGTGGCGCTCCCAGTAGTCCCACAGGCGCCAGGCGTAGTCCTTCAGGTTCGGGCATTCCACGCCGCTGCCCTTGAGCGCGGCCAGCGTGCCGCGGCAGTCGAAGCGCGTGGGGTAGTTGACGAAGGTGAGCATGTCCTCGGGCAGGCCCAGGTCCTTCATCACCGCGTCGCGCACGCGGCGCACCGGCGCCAGGGCCATCAGTCCCTTCTTCACGCTCTTGGGGATGAAGCCCAGCAGCGCGGCATTCACGAACAGGTTCATCTTGGGCGCGTGCGCGGCCTTGCTGAAGATGTCGAGCACATCGCCCACGCGGTAGCCCACCGGGTCCACCAGGTGGAAGCACTCGCCGCCCTGCCGCGGGCCATGGGCGATGTGGTCGAGCGCGTTGACCACGAAGTCCACCGGCACGATGTTGATGCGCCCGCCCTCCAGGCCGATGCTGGGCATCCACGGCGGCAGGATCTGGCGCATGCGCTGGATCAGCTTGAAGAAGTAATAGGGGCCGTCGATCTTGTCCATCTCGCCGGTCTGGCTGTCGCCCACCACCATGGCCGGGCGGTACACGGTCCAGGCCAGCTTGTTCTCGGCGCGCACCAGCTTCTCGCTCTCGTGCTTGGTCATGAAATAGGGGTGATCGACGTTCTCGGCCTCCTCGAACATGTCCTCGCGGAACACGCCCTCGTACAGCCCCGCCGCGGCGATGGACGAGACGTGGTGGAAGTGGCCCGCACCGATGGCCTTGGCCAGCTCCAGCGTGTGGCGCGTGCCGTCGATGTTGACGGCCACCTGGCTCTCCTCGTCGGCGCCCAGGTCGTACACCGCGGCCAGGTGAAAGAAGTGGTCGATCTGCCCCTTGAGGGCCTTCGCGTCGTCGGCCGAGACGCCGAGCTTCTTCTCGGTGAGGTCGCCGAACACCGGCACCGCGCGCGCCGGCCCCACGCCCCAGTACTCGCGCAGCGCCGCCACCTTGCCTTCGCTTTCGCGCCGGATCAGGAAGTGCACCACCGCCCCCTTTCGCTGCAGCAGCCGGCGAACGAGGCGCTTGCCGATGAAGCCGGTGGCTCCGGTCACGAAGTACTGCATGGGGGACTCCTGTGTGTTGTTGCTGGGGTGCCGCAAAGGGGCATCGCTCGCGATTCTGTTGCACGCGATCGGACGGCCCATTCCGCAGAAACCCGCGGCCGATTTAGTCGCATGCCCCTACACAGGCCCGGCGTGGGCCGCCACCATGCGCGGCAATGGTGACGCCCCTCAGGCCGCCAGCGCATTCGCAGCAACCACCACAGGAGCCCGAAGCATGGTCAAGAAGATCCAGAAGAAGGGCGGCAGCGCCCGCACCGACGGCGGCAACGAGAAGGGCCACGGCGCCTCGCCGCTGGCCGGCGCCATCAAGGAATCGGCCCAGCAGATCTGGCTGGCCGGCCTCGGCGCCTTCGCCAAGGCGCAGGCGGAAGGCGGCAAGGCCTTCGAGACCCTGGTCAAGGAAGGCATGAACATCCAGCGCAAGACCCAGACCGCGGCCGAGGAGCGCATCAGCGAGGCCACCAGCCGCGTGAGCAGCATGGCCAACGACATCCAGAGCAAGGCCGCCGGCCAGTGGGACAAGCTGGAGAGCCTGTTCGAGGAGCGCGTGGCCAAGGCCCTGGGCAAGCTGGGCGTGCCGTCGGCGCGCGACGTCGAGGCGCTGATGGAGCGCATCGAGGCGCTCAACCAGCAGGTGCTCAAACTCGGCGGCGTGGGCCTGGCCACCAAGCCCGCGCGCAAGGCCTCGGCCAGCGCCAAGGCCGCGCCCCGCAAGGCACCCGCCAAGCGCAGCGCCGCCCGCAAAGCCCCGGCGAAGAAAGCCACCGCGTGATCCGCCCTGCTGCGCCGCAGCAGCCCTGAGCGGGGGCACGCCCTACACTTGGCCGCATGAGACCCGCACGGCCGCCCGCAGGGGCTCGCAGCGCCGCGCGCTGCACGGAGGTGACCCCATGACCCGCACCCGCCCGCGCCCCCCCGCCCGCGCGCGCCCGCCGCGCATCGGGCTGGCCCTGGCCGGTGGCGGTCCGCTGGGCGCCATCTACGAGATCGGCGCCCTGTGCGCGCTCGACGACTCGCTCGACGGCCTGGACCTCAACGCCTGCGCTCACTACGTGGGCGTGTCGGCGGGCGGCTTCATCGCCGCCGCGCTGGCCAATGGCATTGCCCCGCGCGAACTGTGCGAGACCTTCATCGAGGACCGGCCCCGGCTCGACGGCTTCGACCCGGCCTGGCTGATGCAGCCGGCCTGGGGCGAGTTCGCCCAGCGCCTGCGCACGCTGCCGCGCCTGGCGGGCGAGGCCGCCTGGTCCTGGCTGGTCCAGGGCAAGGCCTTGAGCCAGGCACTGGAGCGCCTGGGAGCGGCGCTGCCCGCCGGCGTGCTCGACAACGACACCATCCACCGCGAGATCGCCCGGCTGTTCAGCCGGCCCGGCCGCAGCAACCGCTTTGCCGACCTGCGCGCGCGGCTGACCCTGGTGGCCACCGACCTGGACACCGGCGAGGCGGCGCCCTTCGGCCAGCCGGGTTGGGACCAGGTGCCGATCTCGCGCGCCATCCAGGCCAGCGCCGCCCTGCCCGGCCTGTTCCCGCCGGTGCAGATCGGCGGGCGGCACTACGTGGATGGCGCGCTCAAGAAGACCATGCACGCCTCGGTCGCCCTGGACGATGGCGTGGACCTGCTCCTGTGCCTCAATCCCCTGGTGCCTTACCACGCCACCCCGGAATCAACGCACGGCGGCCGCATCCCCGCGCTGGTGGAAGGCGGGCTGCCGGTGGTGATGAGCCAGACCTTCCGCTCCATGATCCATTCGCGCCTGGTGCTGGCCTTCGAACGCTACGAGCGCATCTACCCCCACACCGACATCGTGCTGATCGAGCCCGACCAGCGCGACGCCGAGCTGTTCTTCGCCAACACCTTCAGCTACCGCCAGCGCCGCGAGATGGCCGAACACGCCTTCCAGCGCACGCGCGCGCTGCTGCGGCTGCGCGCGGGCCGCCTGGCGCCGCAACTGGCGCGCCACGGCATCACCATCGACCACGCCGCGCTCGCCGACCCCGAACGCCGCCTGATCGACACGCGCTACCGGCCCGCCGACAGCGCCGTGGCCACGCGGCTGCACCGCGTGCTCGACGAACTGCAGCGCCGCCTGCCGACCACCGCAGAGAGCACCACCGGGCCGCTCCCACGGCGCCCCGCCCCGCCGCGCGCCGCACGGCGGGCATTCCAATGAACCCCGCGCGCATGCCCAAGAAAGCCCCGCGCCGCACGGCCGAACGCATCCTGGAAACCTCGCTGGCGCTGTTCAACCGATTCGGCGAGCCCAACGTCTCCACCACGCTGATCTCGGCCGAGCTGGGCATCAGCCCCGGCAACCTGTACTACCACTACCCGGCCAAGGACGAACTCATCAACTCGCTGTTCGAGCGCTATGAACGTTCCCTGAACGAGTTGCTGGGCGCGGCCGAGGGCGTGCGTCACGTGGAAGACGCCTGGTTCTTCCTGCACTCGCTGTTCGAGCGCATCTGGGAGTACCGCTTCCTTTATCGCGACCTGAACGACCTGCTGTCCAAGAACCGCCTGCTGGAGACGCGCTTCCAGGGCCTGCTGGGGGCCAAGACGCGCGCCGTCCGCCAGCTGCTGGGCGGCCTGGGCCGCTCGGGCGCGATCCAGATCGACGGCCGCGAACTCGACCCCACGGCCGACGGCATGGTGGCCTTGCTCACGTTCTGGCTGAGCTTCGAGTACGTGCGCGACCCGCGCCACGCCCTGGAGCCCGACCACGCGCAGGCGGCGCTGCTGCGCGGCGCGCAGCACGTGCTGCACCAGCTCGCCCCCTACCTGGAGCCCGCGCAGCGCCAGCACCTCATGGCGCTGTCGTCGGCGTACCAGCGCTGAGCGAAAAGCCCAGGAAGCGCGCCGCGCCGCGCGCCGCCGGCGCCATGTCGGCCAGGTGCAGCCACAGGTAGAAATTGGCGGCGTCGAAGGGGCTGGTGAAAACCGAGGGGCGCCAGCGGCGCCCCCCTTCGGCGTAGTAGACCACCCAGACCGGGCCCTCGGGGTGAATGCACCAGCCGCCCGCGCCGAACGCGTCGGGCACGCCCAACAGCCTGGGGTTGACGCCGCCCACCCGCAGGCGCATCAGCTCATCGGCCAGCTCTTCTAGGGCCCAGGCGGCCGGCAGCTCGGGCCGTGGCGGCGGCAACTCGTAGCGCGAACCCCATTCGATGTCCATCGGTGCTCCTTGCACGCGCGGCGCCCGGTGGCGCGCGGGCCGGCATTTGACGTCGGGAGCACCGGGCCGCGGCGCGGCAGCCCGGTGGAAATCACGCCTCGATCACAGGGCCCTCAGCCCTTCAGGCCGTCGACCGCCTGGAAGAGGGCCTGGCGCGCCTGGCTCACGATCTGGCCGCGCCAGACGTCGGTGTCGGTGTAGAAGGCGTCCTTGACGCGCTGCTTGATGGTCGCCTGCAGCTCGGCCGGCGCATCGGGGTGCTGGTGCAGCCAGTGGTCGCCGCGCAGCGCATCGATCACCTCGGGAATCGGCACCGTGCCGTACTCCAGTGCGATGCCGGTGTACTCCGCCTGCGGGCATTCCTGGTAGATGGACACCCACATCAGGCCGGTGAGCAGGGCCGAGGTGGACGAGCCATCGTAGATGGAGGTGATGGGCGTGGCGCCGTCGCCGCCCCACCAGGCCTTGGCGCGCGCGAAGGCGGCCGCGTCGTCGCGGCAGGCGAAGATGCGCTCGCCCAGGCCGCTGGGACCCAGGCCGGTGTGCAGGTCGATCCAGGCCACGCGGCGCGCGCGCCCGGCCTGCTCGCGCAGCACCCGGCGCACCGTGTCGTTGTTCCAGGTGGGCGCGGTGCCGCCGAAGAACAGGCCGTCGGGGAAGCGGTGCTGGCCCATGGTGATGGCCGCCTGGAAAGCGGTCATGCCGCGCCGGGCGATCCAGCTGCGCACGGCCGCTTCGTTCTCGGCCGTGGGCGGCCACTCGTCCGGCAGCAGCAGGTGGTGCAGATCGGCGTAGTCCTCGTTCACCGGCAGGGGGCCGGAGAAGTCCTGGAAGTTGCGGTTCAGGTCCACGTTCTCGTGCGTCACGCGGCGCAGCCAGGAGAAGCCGTGCGGGTTGAGCGCGTGGATGTAGAGCACCGCCACGCCGCTGTCGCGCGCCTTGGCGCGCCACTCGGCGTCGTGCAGGGCGTGCACCTGCACGCCGGAGCCGCAGAAGCCCTCGGCGCCATGGCAGGCGCTGCTCACGATGAGCAGTTGTTCGGCGTCGGGCGAGCCATCGAGGGCGGTGTCCATGGCCAGGGTTTCGCCCTCGCGGCCCTTGAGCGGGTGCTCGTGGCTGCGGATGGCCAGGCCCGCCGCGGCGGCGGCCTCGAGAAACTTGACCCGGGCCTTGGCGTAGGTTGGGGAGAACGCGTCGCGGATCTCGATCACGCCGCACCCCCGTTCGCGCGCGGCTGGGCCAGCCATTTTTCGGCCAGGCGCACCCAGTAGGTGGCGCCCAGGGGGATCAGGTCGTCGTTGAAATCGTAGTTCGGGTTGTGCAGCACGCAGGGACCTTCGCCATGGCCGACCTCGCGGTGGGCGCCGTCGCCGTTGGCGATGAACACATAGCAGCCCGGCTTGGCCTGCAGCATGTAGGCAAAGTCCTCGGCGCCCATGGTGGGCTCCTGCGCCAGCACGCGCTCGGGACCGACGATCTCGGCCAGCACTTCGCGCGCGAAGGCGGTCTCCGCCGGGTGATTCACGGTGGGCGGGTAGTTGCGGTGGAACTGGAACTCGCAGGTGGTGCCATAGGCCGCGCAGGTGTGCTCGGCGATTGCCTGCATGCGCTTTTCGATCAGGTCGAGCACCTCGTAGGTGAAGGTGCGCACGGTGCCTTGCAGCTCGGCGTGGTCGGGCACGACGTTGGTGGCCTCGCCGGTGTGGACCATGGTGACCGAGATCACGCCCGCGTCCACCGGCTTCTTGTTGCGCGTGATGATGGTCTGGAAGCCCATGACCATCTGGCAGGCCACCGGCACCGGGTCGATGCCGGTGTGCGGCAGCGCGGCGTGCCCGCCCTTGCCGCGGATGGTGATCTTGAATTCGCTGGTGGAGGCCATGACCGGCCCGGCGCTGGCCGCGAAGCTGCCTGTGGGCAGGCCGGGCCAGTTGTGCATGCCGAACACCGCTTCCATCGGACACTCGCTGAACAGGCCGTCCTTGATCATTTCGCGCGCGCCGCCGCCGCCCTCCTCGGCCGGCTGGAAGATCAGGTAGACCGTGCCGTCGAAGTGGCGGTGCTTGGCGAAGTGCTGGGCCGCAGCCAGCAGCATGGCGGTGTGGCCGTCGTGGCCGCAGGCGTGCATCTTGCCGGCGTGCTGGCTGGCGTGGGCGAAGCGGTTGTGCTCCTGCATGGGCAGGGCGTCCATGTCGGCGCGCAGGCCGATCGCCCGGCCACTGGCGCCGCCGTCGCGGCCGTGCACGATGCCCACCACGCCGGTGGTGCCCATGCCGCGGCGGATGGGAATGCCCCACTCGGTGAGCTTGGCGGCGACGAGGTCGGCGGTGCGCACCTCCTCGAAGCAGAGTTCGGGGTGCGCGTGGATGTCGCGCCGCACGGCCGCGATGCCCGCGGCCTGGGTGACGATGGAATCGATGAGCTTCATGTCCGGTCTCCGAAACCGGGCATGGTAGCGGTAGCAGGCGCCGCCGCGCGTGCCCGCGGCGACAGCCCCGCGCGCCCGTCGGGCAAGGGCGCCGGGGGCTGGCGCTTCAGCGCCGCACGCGCCCGTCCTCGGTCAGCAGGGTGAGTTCCACGAACCGGGAACCGGTGTGCTTGTTGGGCCCGAAGTCCACCGGGAAACCGCCCAGGTCCAGGCCCCGGATGCCTTCGATGGCGTTGATGAAACCCTCGCGGCTGAGGCCACGGCCCGCGCGGTTGAGCGCTTCGGTGAACACCTTGGCGGCCACGTAGCCCTCGATGCCCGAGTAATTGGGCGCGCGGCCCTGCTTGGCGCGCACGGCGGCCAGGTACTCACCCGACAGGGATGTGGCCGGGCTGTACGGAAACGGCATGACCTGGCTCACCGCCACGCCGCGCGCGTCCTTGCCGAGCTCGTCGAGCAGGGCCTGGGTGCCCACGAAGGACACGTTGTACAGGTTGCCGGCGAAACCGGCCTTGCGCGCCGCGCGGATGAAGGCGGCGCAGGACTTGTAGGCGCTGATCTGCACGATCGCCTCGGGCCGCCCGGCCAGGATGGACTTGAGCGACTCGGCCACGTCCACGGTGTTGCGCTCCACCGTGCCGGTGGAAGCGGGTTCCATGTTGAGGGCCTTGAGCGCGCGCATGACCCCTTCCAGGCCGGTCTTGCCGTAGGCGTCGTTCTGGTAGAAGACCGAAATGCGCTTGATGCCCACCTGCGTGAGCTGGCGCACGATGGCCGCCGTCTCGTCGAAGTACGAGGCCCGCACGTGGATGGCGTAGCGGTTGAAGGGCGTGCGCAGGGCCTCGGCGCCCGAGAAGGGCGCGAAGAACGGGACCTTGGCCTCGGTGGCCAGTGGCAGCGCCACCACGCTGGTGGGCGTGCCGATGTAGCCGAACAGCGCGAACACGCCCTCGCCGATGAACTGACGGGTGTTGGCCACGCAGCGGTCGGGCTCGTAGCCGTCGTCCAGGCGCTTGAGCTCGATGCGCCGGCCGTGCACGCCGCCCTTGGCATTGAGCTGCTCGAAGAAAAGCTGGGCGCCCAGGTGGAACTGCAGGCCCAGCTGCTCCGCCGCGCCGCTGAACGGGGCCGACTGGCCCAGCACGAGGGTGGTGTCGCTCAGGCCGGCGGGGGCCCCTTGGGCGCCCGCGCGGGCGGGCAGCAGGGCCAGGCCGGGCAGCAGGGCGGCGGACCCGGTGGCGGTCAGCAGGCGACGACGTCTCATGGCGGCTCCTTGAAGGACGGAACGGGCTCGGGCAGCCGCAAGGGTATAAACAAGCGTTCATATGCCTGCAGGGGCATCCGCCAGGCGGCGCCCCGGAACGGGCGGACGCGGCGGCCTATGATCGCTTGGCCACACCCCCATTCCGCCATGACAGAAGCATCACTTGTTGTCCGCGGCGCCTGTCCGCACGACTGCCCCGACACCTGCGCCCTGCTGACCACGGTGGAGAACGGCCGCGCCGTGCGGGTGCAGGGCAACCCCGCGCACCGCCACACCGACGGCGTGCTCTGCACCAAGGTCTCGCGCTACGCCGAGCGCACCCACCACCCCGATCGCCTGCTGCAGCCGCTGCGCCGCACGGGTCCCAAGGGCAGCGGGCGCTTCGAGCCGGTCGGCTGGGACGAGGCGCTGGACGACATCGCCGCCCGCCTGAAGGCCATCGCCGCGCGCGACCCGCAGGCCATCCTGCCCTACAGCTACGCCGGCACCATGGGCCTGGTGCAGGGCGAGGGCATGGCCGCACGCTTCTTCCACCGCCTCGGTGCCTCGTTCCTGGACCGCACCATCTGTGCCTCGGCCGGCAGCGAGGGCCTGACCCAGACCCTGGGCGGCAAGGTCGGCATGAAGGTGGAGCACTTCGCCGAGGCCCGGCTGATCCTGATCTGGGGCAGCAACAGCATCGCCAGCAACCTGCACTTCTGGAAGCTCGCCCAGCAGGCCAAGCGCGACGGCGCGCGCCTGGTCTGCATCGACCCCCGGCGCAGCGAAACCGCCGAAAAGTGCCACGAGCACCTGGCCATCCGCCCCGGCACCGATGCCGCCCTGGCGCTGGCCCTCATGCACGAGCTGATCGTCCACGACTGGCTGGACCACGACTACATCGCCCGCCACACCCTGGGCTGGGAAGGCCTGCGCGAGCGCGCCCTGCAGTGGCCGCCCGCGCGCGCGGCCGAGGTCTGCGGCATTCCCGAACGGCAGATCGCCGAACTGGCCCGCGCCTACGGCACCACGAAGCCGGCCGCGATCCGCCTGAACTACGGCATGCAGCGCGTGCGCGGCGGCGGCAACGCCGCCCGGGCGGTGGCCTGCCTGCCGGCGCTGGTGGGCGCCTGGCGGCACCGCGCGGGCGGGCTGCTGCTGTCCAGCTCCGGCCTGTTCCCGGTGCGCCGCGCCGAGCTGCAGCGGCCCGACCTGCTGGCCGGCCTCGCGCCACGCACCATCAACATGAGCACCATCGGCGACGACCTGCTGCGCGAGTCCTCGCCCGCCTTCGGTCCGAAGGTCGAGGCGCTCATCGTCTACAACAGCAACCCGGTGGCGGTGGCGCCCGACTCGGCTCAGGTGGTGAAGGGTTTTGCGCGCGACGACCTGTTCACCGTGGTGCTGGAGCACTTCCAGACCGACACGGCCGACTTCGCCGACTACGTGCTGCCGGCCACCACGCAGCACGAGCACTGGGACATCCACACCAGCTACGGCCACACCGACGTGCTGCTCAACCGCCCGGCCATCGCACCGCAGGGCCAGGCGCGCCCGAACACCGAGGTCTTCCGCGCCCTGGCCGCGCGCCTGGGCTTCGACGACCCCTGCTTCGCCGACGACGACCTCACGCTGTGCCGCACGGCCTTCGGCGACCAGGTCGATTTCCAGCGGCTGCTCGACGTCGGCTGGGCCACGCTGCCGGTGCCCGAGGCACCCTACGCCGAGGGCGGCTTCCCCACGCCGTCCGGCCGCTGCGAGTTCCACAGCGCACGCCTGGCCGCCCAGGGCCTGGACCCGCTGCCCGACCACATCCCCAATGCCGAGCCCGGCGGCACGCACCCCGACTACCCGCTGGCGATGATCTCGCCGCCCGCGCGCAACTTCCTCAACAGCAGCTTCGTCAACGTCGCCAGCCTGCGCGGCATCGAGGGCCAGCCGCGGCTGGAAATCCACGCCGACGACGCCGCGCCGCGCGGCATCGCCAGCGGCCAGATGGTGCGCGTGTTCAACCAGCGCGGGGAGTACCGCTGCGTGGCCGAGGTGTCCGAGCGCGCGCGCCCCGGCGTGGTCAATGGACTGGGCATCTGGTGGCGCAAGCTCGGCCCCTTCGGCACCAACGTCAATGAGGTGACCAGCCAGCGCCTCACCGACATGGGCCGCGGCCCCACGTTCTACGACTGCCACGTGCAGGTGGCGCCACTGGAGGCCTCGGCCTGATGCGCGCGGCCGCGCTGCTGCTGGCGGCGACGGCGCTGGTCTCGGGCTGCGCCCGCACGCAGGGCCTGGGCTACTACTGGCAATCGCTCAGCGGCCACGTCGACCTGATGTGGCGCGCCCGTCCCATCGACGACTGGCTGGCCGACGCCGGCACGCCCGGAGCGCTGAAAGACCGCCTGCTGCTCGCCCGGCGCCTGCGCGCCTTCGCCGTGAGCGAACTGGACCTGCCCGACAACGCCAGCTACCACCGCTACGCCGACCTGGGGCGCAACGCCGCCGTCTACAACGTGGTGGCCGCACCGGCGCTCTCGCTCCGCCTGCAGACCTGGTGCTTCCCCGTGGCCGGCTGCGTGGGCTACCGCGGCTACTACCGCGAGGCCGATGCGCGCGCCTTCGCCGCCGGTCTGGACCGGGGCCTGGAGGTGGCCGTGTACCCGGTACCCGCCTACTCCACCCTGGGCTGGATGAACTGGGCCGGCGGCGACCCGCTGCTCAACACCTTCATCCGCCAGCCCGAGGGCGAGCTCGCCCGCCTGCTGTTCCACGAACTGGCCCACCAGGTGGTCTATGCCAAGGACGACACCACCTTCAACGAGTCCTTCGCCACGGCGGTCGAGCGGCTGGGCGTGCAGCGCTGGCTGGCGCAAGCGTCCACGCCCGGCGCGCGCGTGGCGTACGAAGCCTTCGACCAGCGCCGCCGCGCCTTCCGCGGCCTCACCGCCTCGGTGCGCGCGCGGCTGCTGGCGGTGTATGGCGACGCCTCGCTCGACGACGCGGCCAAGCTCGAGCGCAAGGCGCGCGTGATGGCCGAGTTCCGCCGCGAATACGAGGCGCTGAAGGCCTTCTGGGGCGGCTTCGCGGCCTACGACCCCTGGGTGGCGCGCGCCAACAATGCCCTGCTGGGCGCCCAAGGCGCCTACGACCAGCTGGTGCCCGGCTTCGAAGCCCTGTTCGCGCGCGAGGGCCGCGACTTCGCGCGCTTCTATGATGCGGTGCGCACGCTCGCCGCCCTGCCCCAGGCCGAGCGCCACCAGCGCCTGCAGGCGCTGGCGATCACCCGCTGAACACCAGGAGACCCCACCCCATGGCCGACATCCACATCGAACGCGAGCACGCCCTGGGCCTGGCGGCCGCGCGCCAGCTGGCCTGGAAATGGGCCGAGCAGGCCGAAGAAGAGTTCGACATGAGCTGCACCTACGAAGAAGGCACCCGCGAGGACGCCGTGCAGTTCACTCGCTCGGGCGTCAGCGGTTGCCTGCGGGTCGAGGGCGACCGCTTCGTGCTCGACGCCAAGCTCGGCTTCCTGCTCGGCGCCTTCAAGGAGCGCATCGAGGCCGAGATCGTGAAGAACCTGGACACCCTGCTGGCGGCGAAGAAGCCCGCCGCGAAGAAGGCGGCCGCCAAAAAGAAAACCACCTGAACGCTCAGGTGGTTGTCGGGGGCTTGCGGCTTCAGCTCAGGCTGTCGATGAGGTCGATGTACTGCTGCATCGCGTCGTCGGACGAGGCGCCCTTGAAGCCGTTCCAGGCGTCCCACTTGGCGCGGCCCACCATGTCGCTGAAACCCGGCTTCTTTTCGGTGTTGTCGCCCGCGGTGGCCTGCTTGTAGAGGCCATAGATCTTGAGCAGCGTGGCGTTGTCGGGGCGCTCGGCGAGCTTCTTGGAATGGGCAACGGCGTTCTCGAAACGGGCTTTGAGGTCGGACATGGGGTCTCCTGAAGGGGGGCGCCAAGGGGATGGCGGTTTGTCCCGGTATCTTACGGAGCCCGGCCTGCCCACAATAGAGAACCCACCCGAGGAGACACCATGGACCACCGCGTCGCGGCCCTCACGCAGGCGCTGAGCAGCACGCTCGGGCTCGAAGGCGAGCGCATGAGCAAGGTCGACACCGCCTGGCTGCGCATGGACTCGCCGGCCAACCTCATGATGATCGTCGGCGTGTGGGTGCTGCGGCCCGGCGTGGCGCGCGCGGCGCTGGAGCAGCGGGTACGCGAGCGGCTGCTGCACTACCGGCGTTTCCGGCAGATCGCCCGCGAGGACGCGGCCGGCGCCGCCTGGATCGACGACCCCGACTTCGATCTCGCCCGCCACGTCACCACGCACCGCCTGCGCCGCCGACGCGGCCAGGGCGAGCGGGAGGCCTTGCAGGACCGGGTGGGCCAGCTCGCCATGCAGCGGCTCGATCCCCACCACCCGCTCTGGCACTTCGAACTGATCGAGGACTGCGCCGGCGGCTCGGCGCTGATCGCGCGCATCCACCACTGCATCGCCGACGGCATCGCGCTCATCGGCGTGATGATGAGCCTGGTGGACGGCGGCCAGGCCCCGGCGCCGCGCGCGCGGCGGACCAGGCGCGCCAACGAGGGCGCCGAGGACTGGCTGGCCGACGCCCTGATCCGCCCGCTGGGCGACCTCACCGCGCGCGCCCTGCAGGTGGCGGGTGGCGGCGCGGCGAAATCGCTCTCGCTCATGGCCGCGCCGCAGCAAACCCTGGCCAGCGCCGTGGACCAGGCCGTGGGCGCGGCGCACATCGGTGCCCAACTCGCCAGCGACGTGGCCGCGCTCGCCCTCATGCCCGACGACTCGGCCACCCGGCTCAAGGGAACGCCCGGCGCCGTCAAGCGCGTGGCCTGGTGCGAGCCGATCCCGCTGGACGCGGTCAAGGCCATCGGACGCGCCTTCGACGCCTCGGTCAACGATGTGCTGCTGTCCTGCGTGGCCGGTGCCATCGGCCAGTACCTGCGCGGCCACGGCGACGACACCGCGGGCCAGGAGATCCGCGCCATGGTGCCGATCAACCTGCGGCCGCTGGAAGAGGCGTGGCAGCTGGGCAACCGCTTCGGCCTCGTGCCGCTGCTGCTGCCCATCGGCATGACCAACCCGGTGGAGCGGCTCTACGCCGTGCGCGAAGGCATGCGCCAGCTCAAGGGAAGCCTGCAACCACTGCTCACTTTTGCCCTGCTGTCGGTGGCGGGCCTGCTCATCAAACCGGCGCAGGACGCGCTGCTCAATCTCTTCGGGCGCAAGACCACCGCCGTGATGACCAACGTGCCCGGACCGGGCAAAAAGCTGCTGTTCTGCGGCAGCACCCTGGAGCAGACCATGTTCTGGGTACCGCAGTCCGGCACCGTGGGCCTGGGCGTGTCGGTGCTGAGCTACGGCGGCGGGGTGCAGTTCGGCGTGATCGCCGACGCCGGGCTCTGCCCCGACCCGCAAGCCATCATCGACGGCTTCGAACCCGCCTTCCAGCAGTTGCTGGCCCTGACACTGATGCTGCCCTGGGGCCCTGAATGACCGCCGGGGCCGCTCAGGCCACCGCCAGCCGCTGGCTGGCGATGTGCAGCAGCCCGTCGAAAATCAGGCTCTCCACCAGCTCGACCTCGGTGGACATGGACGGCGCCATCTTCCAGCCCGCGCCGCCCGTCATGTAGACCACGGGCGCCTCGCCGCAGTGCCGGCTCAGGTTCTCCACCATGCGCTGCACCGCGCCGGCAATGGCAAAGGTGCCGCCGCTGGTGAGCGCGTCGCTGGTGTTGGTGGGAAAGTCGCGCACGTCGCCCGTGGGCACGTGCAGGCCGGCGGTGCCCGATTCGAGCGCGCGCAGCATGATGCCGTGCCCTGGCAGGATCAGGCCGCCCAGGAACTTGCCCTCGGCGTCGATGGCCTCGACCGTGACCGCCGTGCCCACCATCACCACCACGCAGGGCCGCTGGGGGCCCTGGGCGAGCAGCCGCTGGCGCGCCCCGATCATGGCCACCCAGCGGTCGGAGCCCAGCCGCGCGGGGTGGTCGTAGCCGTTGACCACGCCGGCCTCGGCATTGCCCGAGACCACCCACTGGGGGGTCACGTCCCACATCTCCAGCTGCTCCTCGACGCGGCGCTTGACCGCATCGCCCGCCACGACGCAACCCAGCACCCAGCGCGGCGTGGGCAGGCGGCTCCAGTCGCCCTCTTCGAGGGTTTCGATGTTCTCGAGGAATTGCGCGCCGTGCGTGATCAACCGGGCACCGACGCGCGGCTCGTCGTACAGCGCCCACTTCAGGCGCGTGTTGCCGACATCCAGGGCGAGAAAAGCCATGGGGCGCGATTATGACAAGGGCCTGATCCCGGCGGGGATGGGCCCGAAGCGCCCGGGGACCGGCTCGATCGGGCGCCCCTTGGACAGGGTGGCGGGCGTCAAATCAGGCCAAGCCAGCAGGCCCGCTGCACGGCGCCGAGCTTGTTGTCGGTCTGCAGCTTGGCCATGGCGTTGGCCAGATGGTAGTTCACGGTGCGCTCCGAGCAGTCCATGCGCAGCGCGGTTTCGCGCGCGGTCAGGCCCTCGAAGGCCAGGTTGAGGCTTTCCAGCTCGCGCGGGCTCAGGCTCACGCGCTGCTCCGCCAGGGCGCGCTTGAGCATGGGCCAGACATTGAAGACCGACCAGGCCAGCGTGGCGGCTTCCAGGCGGCTGTCGTAGGCGCGCGGGCTGAACATGAAACATTCGAAGGCCCGGCCAGCCGGCAAGGGGAAGGCCACCCGCACCAGGCTCTGCTGCCCGTGGGCCAGAAACAGGCGACGCCAGCGACTGGAATGCTCGGCGGCCGACTTGGAAATATCCTGCCAGGCCACCAGGGGCGCGTCGCTTTCACGCCAGCTCGCGCCAAAATCCACGCTGGCCGCCAAGGCCTCGGCGGGTGCCAGCATGCGGGGGGGATGCACGGCCAGCAGCTCGCGGCGCTCGCGCGGGCCCAGGGGGTCCGGGCCCAGCACCATCACCACTTCCACCCCCTGTTCGCGCAGCGCCATCAGCCAGTCGGCCAGGATGCTGTCGACGCCGACACTGTCAAAGTTGACAGGGAGTGTCATGGGCGCGGGGCCTCGCGAGGTTGCAGAATGCGCGCAACCCGGGCGTCGGAGGCGACGCCCGCGAGAGGCCAGTCAGGACAGGAGACCATATTGCGGCTGAACCGGTTGCAGTGGAAAAGCGGGTGGGCAAGGTGGCGGCAGTGGTTGCTCGACGAAGTCGTGCACACGCCGCTGGAGCCCATTTTGCACCCATCGCCGCGCCGACTGGTGTGGATCGGCTTCTTCACGTTCAGCGGGCACCTGCTGATCTACTGGATCTGGGCGCACGCCGTGCCCCAGCCCTACGAGAACCCACTGGCCCGGCTCCTGATGGCGTTCACGGCGCTCATCTACCTCATGCCCAGCCTGCGCCGCGACCCGACCTCGGCCGCCAGCGGGCGTCTGTTCAGCCTGGCCACCTGGATCCAGCTGCCGTGGTTCTTCACCTGGATGTACGCCATGAACGGCGGCAATCCCGCCTGGCTGGGCAGCGTCGCGGCCATGGTCCTCATCTACTACCACGCCACCGACTGGCGCCTGGCCACGCTGGGCCTGTTCACCGGCGGTGCGGCGGGGCTGTACTCGGCGCACCTCATGGGCGCCAGCCCCGTGGGCCCGGAGCAGCCCCTGGCCAACGTGGTCGTGATCGCCTTCGCCTGGACCATGGGCCTGATGCTGGGCATCTCCAGCGCCAACCTGCGCCGCGCCCGGTTGCTCAACACCCTCTCCACCATGGGCGTGATGGCGCACGAGTTGCGCACCCCTCTGGCCACCGTGAACCTGATGGGCGACGTGCTGCGCAACCTCTCGCAGCACGACGTGAGCGACGCCAAGCGCAAGAAGTTCGAGGAACTGGCCACGCGGCTGCAAAACCTGGTGCGCAGCATGAACCGCCAGATCGACACCCAGATCTCCAACGCCCAGCTGCTGCGCCTGCCGCGCGAACAAAGCACCATCCGGGCGGCCGAACTGGTTCAGGAGGTGGTCGCCAACTACCCCTACCGCAGCTCGCGCGAGCGCGACTGCGTGCGTGTGCAGGTGCAGCAGGACTTCTGCTTCCTCGGTTCGCGCTCCCTGTTCGCCCAGGTGGTGATCAACCTGCTGAAGAACGCCCTGCACGCCTTGGCGGCCGCCAGCCACGCGCCCCAACCGGGCGATTTGCGGGTCGACGTGGGCATCCATCACGGCAAGGGCCGCATCGCCGTCTCGGACGACGGCGTCGGCATCTCGCACGAGTTGCAGAATCGCATCTTTGAACCTTTTTATTCCTCGCAGGCCGGCGCAGGCAACGGACTGGGCCTCACGTTCTGCAAGAACGTGGTCGAAGCCGCGCGTGGCCGCCTGAGCGTGCACTCCGAACCCGGACTGGGCGCCGTCTTCATGATCGACCTGCCCCTGACCGCGACGGCGCCCGTTCGGCCCGCCGCCACCGCCCAATCCCAATGGCTCTGACCCTCTCCCTCTTCCAGCGCCCAGGCGGCGTCCTCTTTCTGGACGACGACCCGGACTACCTCGAAATGCTCGGCATGGTGGTGCCCGCCCAGACCCAGGTGGAGCTCTACTCCCGGCCGTCCGGCTTCCTGGCCCGTATGCAGGCCGAGCCCGCGCACTGGGAGGCCGACGCCGCCCTGCAGCTGCAGATGATCGACCGCTGGCGCCAGGGGCAACCCCTCATTCCCCAGGTCCTGCGCTACTGGGCCAGTCGCCCCGAGCGCTACCACCTGGCCCAGGTCTGCGTGGTCGACTACGCCATGCCCGGCACCGACGGCCTGACGGTGCTCAACACCCTGCTCGACTGGCCGGGCGCGCGCGTGCTGCTCACCGGCCAGGCCGACGAGCAGATCGCCATCCAGGCCTTCAACAACGGCCTGATCGACCAGTTCGTGCCGAAACAGGCCACCGACATCACCCGCCACCTGCTGGGCGTGCTGCGCCGCCTGGCCCAGGCGCCCCACCCGCGGCTGAACACCCTGTGGCGCGGCGTGCTGCGGCCCAATCAGCTGTCGCTGCTGCAGATCCCTTCGGTGGCGCAGTGGCTGCGCGACTACACCCACCACCACTGGGTGGAGTACGTGGTGATCGGCGAGCCCTTCGGCCTGATCGGCCTGGACATGGCTGGCCAGGTGCACTGGCTGCAGCTTGAGCCCACCTCCAGCCTGCCCGACCTGGCCGATCTCGCCGCCTCGGCGGCCCTGGGCATGGAGGTGGTGCAGGCCATCCGCGCCGGCCAGCGCTTGGCCGCGGTGGAACTGCACCAGCAACTTGCCCTGCCCGGTCGGGTGCGCACGGCGCCCGCCATCGCCATCGGCGAGGACGGCCTGCTCATGGCCGCGCCCTTCCAGCTCGAAGGGACCGAATTGCCCCAGCCCATCTACCCGTACCGCAACTTCCTGCAGTCCGAGAACCACCGCATGGTGCAGGACCACTGAGGCGGCGGGCGGCACGCGTCCGCCCGTGCCCCTCAGTCGGCCGCGCCCGCCCGCGCGCGGCGGGCGATCGGCCACTCCCAGGGCTGCACGATGGGAGCCACCTCGCGCAGCACCGCCTCGATGTGCTCGATCTCGGCCTCGGTGAGCGCGGCGTTCAGCGTCAGTCGCACCATGGCGCGGTTGCGGCTGGTCGCGGGCGCACAGAAGATGGCACCGAACAAGCCGCGGGCTTCCAGTTCATCGCGCAGGCGCATGGTCCCGGGCTCGGTGCCGGCCTCCAGCGCGATGATCTGCTCACTGCCCTGGTGGATGGGGTAGCCCATGTCGCTGATGCTGGCGCGCAGGCGCCGCGTGATGGCCATGAGCCGCTCGCGCGCCGCGTCGGCGCGCTGCAGCACACCCACGGTGGCGCGCAGGCCGGCCACCTCGTGCGGCAGCAGGCAGGAGCTGAAGATGTTCGGGAAACTGGAGCTCAGCACGTAGTAGCGCATGCTGGCCGGCATGGTGAAGAAGCCGGCGCGCCCGGCCATGGCCTTGGCCAGGCTGGCGGTGATGAAGTGCACCCGGTCGGTCAGGCCCAGCTCGGCGCACAGGCCGGCGCCGCGCGGGCCATGGGTGCCCAGCGAATGCGATTCGTCGACCAGGATCATGGCGCCGTGCTTCTCCACCACCTCGACCATCTCGCGCAGGGGGCAGACGGCGCCGGTCGTGCTGTAGACCGAGTCCACCACCACCACGCCCGGGCCCTTCTTGGTCAACACCCGGTCCAGGTGGTCCGGGTCGTTGTGGCGAAACGGGGACGCGGGCGCCCGCGCCGCATGGGCGCCTTCCCACAGCGAGGTATGGGCCATGGTGTCGATGTAGACCGGCGTGTCGGCGTTGGCGATGGCCTGCAGCAGGCCCACGTTGGCCGAGTAGCCCGATTGGCAAATCAGGCCGTCCTCCTTGCCCACCCAGTTCGCCATCTCCAGCTCCAGGGCCCGCGAGGGGTGCTGGGCCAGCAGAAACACGCCCGACTGCACCACGAATTCCGAGTTGCGGGTGAGGGCCGCGACCTGTGCCGACACGATGTCCGGGTGCCCGGTGACGCTCAGGTAGTCGTTGCCGTCCAGGCGCACCGCGTTGGGTCCGGGCTGGCTGCCGTGCAGCACGAATTTGCCCCCCCAGTCCCCCTCCCAGCGGGGCAGGAAGTCCCGCTCCAGGCGCGCGCGCAAAGCGGGGTTGAGCGGCGGATCCTTCGGCGCCGCGAGTTCGAGCGTTCCCAACGTTGTCATGGAGTTCCCTTTAAAGACCTAGGACTCCATTGAAAAAAGAAATGTGTGACGGATCGCACAAACCCTGTCAGGATTGACAGGGGGCTTGACGCTTTCGTCTCAACTTTGAGTTTGGAAAACCGACCAGTGGTCGGGCAGGCGCTTCTTTTTCGCAACATGTTGTGGCTGGCTTTCGCATCTGGTTACGTGTCCAGCCATCGCATCCGCGCCTTTTTTTGCTGCAAAGCAGCGGCACCAGATCGGTGCCAGTGGCGCCGGCGGGCCGACACCCGCCCTGAGACACACGCGGCGCCACAATTCACATTATGAAATTTTGAAGAATTTCATCGCCCGCTTCAAAAAAATTCACGCGGTTCGCTGACCGCTGTCCCCTTCGCGAACAGAAGGCGGACAAGAGGCTGACACCCCGCCCCACGCTCCGTGAAAACCCTGTCTTGGTAAGCATGCACCCGGAAGGATGATGCCCGCTCCACCTGACCCTCACTGGAGACAAACCGATGTCCGAGAAGAAAACCGTCCCGTCCCGTCGCGGCGTGCTCAAGGGTGCCGCCGTCGCCACCGGTGCCATGGCCGTGCCCATGGTCGCCACCGCACAGACCACCACGCTTCGCTTCCAGTCCACTTGGCCCGCCAAGGACATCTTCCACGAGTACGCCAACGACTTCGCCAAGAAAGTCAACGACATGGCGGGCAACCGCCTCAAGATCGAGGTGCTGCCCGCCGGTGCGGTGGTGCCGGCCTTCCAGCTGCTGGAAGCGGTGTCCAAGGGCACGCTGGACGGCGGCCACGGCGTGATCGCCTACCACTACGGCAAGAACTCGGCCCTGGCCCTCTGGGGCTCCGGCCCCGCCTTCGGCATGGACCCGAACATGGTGCTGGCCTGGCACTACTACGGCGGCGGCAAGGACCTGGTGGACGAGATCTACAAGTCCCTGAACATGGACGTCGCGTCCTTCCTCTACGGCCCCATGCCTTGCCAGCCCCTGGGCTGGTTCAAGAAGCCGGTGGCCAAGGTCGAGGACATGAAAGGCCTGAAGTTCCGCACCGTGGGCCTGGCCGTGGACGTGTTCACCGCCATGGGCACCGCGGTCAACCCGCTGCCCGGCGGCGAGATCGTCCCCGCGCTGGACCGCGGCCTGATCGACGCGGCCGAGTTCAACAACGCCTCGTCCGACCGCGTGCTGGGTTTCGCCGACGTGGCCAAGAACTGCATGCTGCAGAGCTTCCACCAGAGCGGCGAGCAGTTCGAGATCCTGTTCAACGGCGCCAAGTACAAGGCCCTCAACGGCGAACTCAAGGCCATCATCGACTACGCCGTGCAGGCCGCCAGCGCCGACATGAGCTGGAAGGCCATCCACCGCAACAGCGAGGACTACATCGAGCTCAAGAAGGCCGGTGTCAAGTTTTTCAAGACGCCCGACCCGGTGCTGCGCGCGCAGCTCGCCGCCTGGGACGCGACCATCGCCAAGAAGTCCGGCGAGAACCCGCTGTTCAAGAAGGTGCTCGACTCGCAGAAGGCTTTCGCCGCCCGCGCGGGCCAGTGGCAGAACGACTACACGGTCGATTTCAAGATGGCCTACAACCACTACTTCGGCCGCGGCGCCAAGAAGAGCTGATCGCCAACAGCCAGCCCAGGAAAGGGCGCCCCCTTGGGCGCCCTTTCTGTTTCCGGGGAACTCCATGCAAAAACTACTTCTCACGGTCGACGCCATTTCGACCTGGTTCGGCAAGGCCTGCGCCTGGACGGTGGTGCTCCTGACGGCGCTGATCACCTGGGAGGTGTTCTCCCGCTACGTGCTCAACCACCCGCACGCCTGGGTGCTCGACGCCCAGATCATGCTGTACGGCGTGCTCTTCATGACGGCCGGCGCCTACACCCTGGCCAAGAACGGTCACGTGCGCGGCGACGTGCTCTACGGCTTCTTCCGCCCGCGCACGCAGGCCTCGATCGACCTCACGCTGTACATCCTGTTCTTTCTGCCGGGCGTCATCGCGCTCACCTGGGCGGGCTGGACCTTCGCCAACGAATCGCTCGCGATCCGCGAGCAGACCTTCAACGCCGACCCGCTCCCGGTCTACCCCTTCAAATTCTTCGTGCCGATCGCCGGCGCCTTCCTTTTGCTGCAGGGCATCGCCGAAATCATCCGCTGCGTGATCTGCCTGCGCACTGGCGCATGGCCCAGCAAGGAAGAGGACGTCGAAGAGGTCGACGTCGACAAGCTCAAGGAAATGGTGCACGTGAAAGACGCCGACATCGAAGCCCTGGACCAGACGCTGGTCAGCAAGAAAGGCGGTCAGTGATGGCGATCCGCAAGGAACTCTGGTTCGGCTTCACGCTGATGGGCGTCATCGTGGCCGGCGTGCTGGCCATGGTGTTCAGTGTCGACACCATGACCAACGGCCACTACGGCCTGCTCATGCTCTCGCTGGTGGTGGTGGCCATCATGCTGGGCTTTCCCACCGCCTTCACGCTCATGGGCATGGGCATGATCTTCACCTTCTTCGCCTACCACTCGGGCAACCAGACCGCGGCCGGCGCGATCACGCAGACACTGGATCTGATGGTGCAGCGCGCTTTCTCGGTGATGGCCAGCGACGTGCTGATCGCCATCCCCCTGTTCGTGTTCATGGGCTACCTGGTCGAGCGGGCGAACCTGATCGAGAAGCTCTTTCGCAGCCTGCATCTGTCGCTGGCGCGCGTGCCGGGCTCGCTGGCCGTGGCCACGCTGGTCACCTGCGCGGTGTTCGCCACGGCCACCGGCATCGTCGGGGCGGTGGTCACGCTCATGGGCCTGCTGGCGCTGCCGCAGATGCTCAAGGGCGGCTACGACACGCGATTGGCGGCGGGCGCCATCACCGCAGGCGGCTGCCTGGGCATCCTGATCCCGCCGTCGGTGCTGCTCATCGTCTACGGCGCCACGGCCGGCGTGTCGGTGGTCAAGCTGTACGCGGGGGCGTTCTTCCCCGGGCTCATGCTGGCGGGTCTGTACATCGTGTACGTGATCGTCATGGCCAAGCTCAAGCCGACCTGGGCACCGCCTCTGACGGCCGAGCAGCGTCGCGTGCCGCTGCCCGAGCCTCTGCTGAAGCTGGGCGCCACCGCCGGCAAGTCGGCCCTGCTCGGCCTGCTGTCGGCGCTCAAGGGCCGCAACAACCAGGGCGTCTCCACCGGCTACCTGCTGCGCCAGCTCGGCGTGGTGCTGTTGCCGGCGGCCCTGTTCGTGGCCGTGGCGGTGCTCAGCTACCCCAGCGCCAAGCCGGTGGCGGCCGATGTGCCGGCCGGTCTGGTGCCCCTGGGTCTGGGCGGCGGTGCACAGGACAGCGGCGGCGGCCTGGCCGAGCCACCGGGCGCCGACGACCAGGGACTGGCCGAGCCCGATGGCGGACTGAGCGAGCCGCCCAGCAGCGAAGGCGGCGATGGCTTGGCCGAGCCACCCTCCGCGGACGAGCCCGAGGCGCTGGGCGAGCCCGCGACCGGCGGCCTCGCCGAGCCTTCGGCGGCGCCGGCTGGCACGGGTGACGGCGCCTCGGGCGCCGACACTGCGCAGGGCGGCGCGGGCAGTGGCTACTGGATCGGCGTGGCCGTGGGAGCCCTCGCGCTCGCGGTGTTCTATGCGCTGTTCAGCTACGCCAGGGTCGAGATTTTCAAGATGCTGCTCGCCAGCTTCTTCCCGCTGATGGTGCTCATCCTGGCCGTTCTCGGCTCCATCGTGTTCGGCCTGGCGACGCCCACCGAAGCGGCCGCCGTCGGTGCCTTTGGCGGCCTTCTCCTGGCGGCCGCCTACCGGCAGCTCACGTTCAGCGTGGTCAAAGAAAGCGTCTTCCTCACGGCCAAGACGAGTGCGATGGTGTGCTGGCTGTTCGTGGGCTCGGCCATCTTCTCGGCCGCCTTCGCACTGCTGGGCGGACAGGAGCTGGTCGAGCAGTGGGTGCTGGGCATGAACCTGTCCAAAACCGAGTTCCTGATCCTGTCGCAGGTGATCATCTTCATCCTGGGCTGGCCGCTGGAATGGACCGAGATCATCGTGATCTTCATGCCCATCTTCATCCCGCTGCTGGACAACTTCGGCGTCGACCCGCTGTTCTTCGGCCTGCTGGTGGCGCTGAACCTGCAGACCGCCTTCTTGAGCCCACCGGTGGCCATGAGCGCGTTTTATCTGAAGGGCGTCGCACCGAAGCACGTGACGCTGAACCAGATCTTCGCCGGCATGATTCCCTTCATGGGCATACAGATCATCGCCATCGTTCTGCTGTACCTGTTCCCCGGGATCGGCCTGTGGCTGCCCTCGGTGCTCTACAACTGACCACCGCTCATCCTGTACAGGGGCGCTTCGGCGCCCCTTTTTTTCTGGTTTGCCGCTACCATTGACGTTTACGTTAACGTCAATTCGACCAAGCCCGGTTAGGGTGTCCGTCGCGCCCCCGCCAAGACCCGCCATGCCCAGCCCCAGCGACATCCGCCTGCCCTTCCCTGCGTCGGTGCTGCGCGCGCCCAAGGGCTCGGCCTGGCAGCGCTGGCAGATCGACCCCGAGGCCGCGCGGCCCCAGGTCTCGCTCAAGTCGCTCGATCCCGCCGAGAAGCCCTTTTCAGGCGGTGACAAGGCCGCCGACAAGGCCGCGGTGGAGCGGCTGGCCGATGAAATCGATCAGCTGCAGAACGTGTTCCATCCCGATGCGCGCTACAAGCTGCTGGTGGTGCTGCAGGGCACCGACACCGCCGGCAAGGACGGCACCGTGCGCGGCGTGTTCGGCCGCACCAGTCCGCTGGGCGTGCGCACCGTGGGCTGGAAGGCGCCCAGCGAGGCCGAGCGTGCGCACGACTACCTCTGGCGCATCCACCAGGCCATGCCCGGCAATGGCGAGATCGTCGTCTTCAACCGCAGCCACTACGAGGACGTGCTGGTGCCCGTCGTCAACGGCTGGATCGACAAGGCCCAGACCCAGCAGCGCTACGCGCACATCAACGACTTCGAGCGCCTGCTGGCCGAGACCGGCACCGTGGTCCTGAAGTTCATGCTGCACATCGGCTTCGACGAACAGCGCCAGCGCCTGCAGGACCGCATCGACGACCCCGAGAAGCACTGGAAGTTCAGCCTGGGCGACCTCGAGGTGCGCAAGCAATGGGGCGCGTACCAGAAGGCCTATGAGGACTTTCTGGCAACCACCAGCACGCCCTGGGCGCCCTGGACTGTGGTGCCCGCCAACAGCAAGACCCACCGCAACCTCATGGTCGCCACCATCGTGCGCGACACCCTGCAGCGGCTGGCGCTGCGCTTCCCGCCCGACGACCCCGCGCTGAAGAACCTGCGCGTCGAATGAACCCACCCCAGAGAGACGAGCCATGACCCAGCTGAGCGCCGACTACCAGGCCCTGACCCAGTACCGCCCCAAGCACAAGGTGCGCTTCGTCACCGCAGCCAGCCTGTTCGATGGGCACGACGCGGCCATCAACATCATGCGGCGCATCCTGCAGGGCATGGGCGCCGAGGTGATCCACCTCGGTCACAACCGCAGCGTGGACGAGGTGGTCACCGCCGCCTTGCAGGAAGACGTGCAGGGCATCGCCATCAGCAGCTACCAGGGCGGCCACGTCGAGTACTTCAAGTACATGGTGGACCTGCTCAAGCAGCGCGGCGGCGCGCACATCCAGGTCTTCGGCGGTGGCGGCGGCGTGATCGTGCCGAGCGAAATCCAGGAGCTACAGGCCTACGGCGTGGCGCGCATCTACAGCCCCGAGGATGGTCAGCGCATGGGCCTGCAGGGCATGATCGGCGAGATGGTCATGCGCTGCGACCACGACCTCTCATCGCACGCACCCAAGGCCTTGAAGGCCATCCAGGGCCACGGCGAGATGCACTGGCGCGCGCTGGCCCAGCTCATCACCGTGATCGAGAACGGACAGGCCGACGCCGCGCTGGTGCAGGCCGTGCGCGAGGCCGCCGCGCAGGTGAAGGTGCCGGTGCTCGGCATCACGGGCACCGGCGGCGCGGGCAAGTCCTCGCTCACCGACGAGCTCATCCGCCGCCTGCGCCTGGACCAGGGCGACGCCGCGCGCGCGGCCGTCATCAGCATCGACCCCTCGCGGCGCAAGAGCGGCGGTGCCCTGCTGGGCGACCGCATCCGCATGAACGCCATCGCGCCGTGGCAGAACGGTCCGCGCGTCTTCATGCGCTCCCTGGCCACGCGCGACTTCGGCAGCGAGATCAGCGCCGCCCTGCCCGATGTGATCGCCGCCTGCAAGGCCGCGGGCTTCGACCTCGTGATCGTGGAGACTTCGGGCATCGGCCAGGGCGACGCGGCCATCGTGCCGCACGTGGATGTGCCGCTGTACGTGATGACGCCCGAGTTCGGCGCCGCCAGCCAGCTCGAGAAGATCGACATGCTGGACTTCGCCGAGTTCGTGGCCATCAACAAGTTCGACCGCAAGGGTGCGGCCGATGCCTTGCGCGACGTCGCCAAGCAGGTGCAGCGCAACAAGGAGGCCTGGGGCAAGCGGGCGGACGAGATGCCCGTCTTCGGCACCATGGCCGCGCGCTTCAACGACGACGGCGTGACCGCGCTCTACCAGGCGCTCAAGCCCCGCCTGGCCGGGCTCGGCCTGGCGCTGAAAGAAGGCAGCCTGCCCGTGGTGGACGTGCGCCACAGCACCAACCAGACCCCCGTGGTGCCGCCCGCGCGCACGCGCTACCTGGCCGAGATCGCCGACACCGTGCGCGGCTACAAGAAGTCCGTGCGCGAACAGGCGCGCCTGGCACGCGAGATCCAGCAGCTGCAGGCCACGGCGGGCATGCTGCGCAAGGACAAGCCCGAGCGTGCCCGCGCCGCCGAAGCGGTGATCGACCTGGCCCAGGTGCGCGAACTCGACCAGGACCCGGGCGCGCGCAAGCTGCTGGCGCAGTGGCCGGACATGCAGAAGGCCTACGCGGGCGACGAGTACGTGGTGAAGATCCGCGACAAGGAAATCCGCACGGCGCTCACCACCAAAAGCCTGTCGGGCACGGTGATCCGCAAGGTGGCGCTGCCGGGCTACGAAGACCACGGCGAACTGCTCAAGTGGCTGATGCTGGAGAACGTGCCCGGCAGCTTCCCCTACACCGCCGGCACTTTCGCCTTCAAGCGCGAAGGCGAGGACCCCACCCGCATGTTCGCCGGCGAGGGCGACCCCTTCCGCACCAACCGGCGCTTTCGGCTGCTGTCCGAAGGCATGCCGGCCAAGCGCCTGTCCACCGCCTTCGACTCGGTCACGCTGTACGGCAACGACCCCGACCCGCGCCCGGACATTTACGGCAAGGTCGGCAACTCGGGCGTGAGCATCGCCACGCTGGACGACATGAAGGTGCTCTACGGCGGCTTCGACCTCTGCCACCCGGCCACCTCCGTGTCCATGACCATCAACGGCCCGGCGCCCAGCATCCTGGCCATGTTCATGAACACGGCGATCGACCAGAACCTGGAGAAATTTCAGGCCGACAACGGCCGCGAGCCCACCGCCACAGAGGCCGCCAAGATCCGCGAATGGGTGCTGGCCAATGTGCGCGGCACGGTGCAGGCCGACATCCTGAAGGAAGACCAGGGCCAGAACACCTGCATCTTCAGCACCGAGTTCAGTCTCAAGGTGATGGGCGACATCGCCAGCTACTTCGTGCACCACGACGTGCGCAATTTCTACTCGGTGTCCATCAGCGGCTACCACATCGCCGAGGCCGGGGCCAACCCGATCAGCCAGCTCGCCTTCACGCTGTCGAACGGCTTCACCTTCGTGGAGGCCTACCTCGCACGCGGCATGCACATCGACGACTTCGCGCCCAACCTGAGCTTCTTCTTCAGCAACGGCATGGACCCCGAGTACACCGTGATGGGCCGCGTGGCACGGCGCATCTGGGCCGTGGCCATGCGCGACAAGTACGGTGCCAACGAGCGCAGCCAGAAGCTCAAGTACCACATCCAGACCAGTGGGCGCAGCCTGCACGCGCAGGAAATCCAGTTCAACGACATCCGCACCACCCTGCAGGCGCTGATCGCCATCTACGACAACTGCAACAGCCTGCACACCAACGCTTTCGACGAGGCCATCACCACGCCCACCGAAGACTCGGTGCGCCGCGCCATGGCGATCCAGCTCATCATCAACCGCGAGTGGGGCCTGGCCAAGAACGAGAACCCCAGCCAGGGCAGCTTCATCATCGAGGAGCTGACCGAGCTGGTGGAGGAGGCGGTGCTGGCCGAATTCGAGCGCATCGCCGAGCGCGGCGGCGTGCTCGGCGCCATGGAGACCGGCTACCAGCGCGGCCGCATCCAGGATGAGTCCATGCACTACGAGATGCTCAAGCACACCGGCGAGCTGCCCATCATCGGCGTGAACACCTTCCGCAACCCACACGGCGACCCGATCCCGCAGTCGCTGGAGCTGGCGCGCTCCACCGAAGATGAAAAGCAAAGCCAGCTCAAGCGCCTGCAGGACTTTCATGCCCGCCACGCGGCCGAGTCGCCCGCGATGCTGGCGCGCCTCAAGCGCGCCGTGATCGAGAACGGCAACGTGTTCGAGGTGCTGATGGACGCGGTGCGCTGCTGTTCGCTGGGCCAGATCACCAGCGCGCTGTTCGAGGTGGGCGGCCAGTACCGGCGCAACATGTGACGGCGCCGCCTCCGTGCGTGCCGTCCTCGTCAATCCCGCCGCTCGCGCCGGCAGGGCCCCGGCCCTGCTACCCGAGCTGCGCCGCGCCCTGCCCGCCGACGTGGCCCTGCACGTGCCCGACAGCGCCGACGCGGCGCTCGCCGTGCTGCACGCCCTGCCCCCTGGCAGCCGCGTGGTGGCCGTGGGCGGCGACGGCACCTTGCACCGCTGGCTGCCCGCGCTGATCGCGCGCGACCACGAGCTGGGCCTGGTGCCCCTGGGCAGCGGCAACGACGTGGCGCGCGCGCTCGGCCTGGGGCGGGAGGCGCCGCTGACCTGGCTGTCGCATGCGCTCAACGCGCCGCCCAGCTTCATGGACCTCGGCCTGGCCCTCTGGCACGACGGCCAGGGCCGCCCGCACGAGACGCCCTTCATCTCCAGCCTGAGCGCGGGCTTCGACGCCGCCGTGGCGCGCCGCGCCATCGACGGCCCGCCCCGCCTGCGCGGCCTGCCGCGCTACCTCTGGGCCACGCTGCGCGAACTCGCGGCCCTGCGCACCTGGGCGCTGGACATCACCGTGGACGGCGAGCACCTGCACAGCGGTCCCGCCCTGTTCGCGGCCAGCCTGAATACGCCCAGCTTTGGTGGCGGCATGCCCGCCACGCCGGGCGCGCGCACGCACGACGGCCTGCTCAACCTGTTGCTGGCGGGGCCGTTCACGCGCGGCGGCGCGCTGCGCATGCTGCCGCGCCTGCTGCGCGGCCGCCACCTGGGCCACCCCCGCATCCACACCCAGGCCTTCGAGGCCCTGCTGATCCTGGCACGGGGCGACCTGCCGCTGGCCGCCGACGGCGAATGGCTGGGCTTCGCCCGCTCCGTTCAGGTGGTGGTGCGGCCTTCGGCGCTGCGTGTGGTGCGCAAGGGCTGATCAAGGCGCCGACTGCAGGGCCCCGGCCACCCGGCTTCCCCCGGCGATGGCGCGCAGCACGAAGGGGCTGGGCGTGTCGTTCACATAGGCTGCGTCCGGCACGCCCGACAGGCCGATGCGGGCCTGCAGCGTGGCGTTGGGCCAGAAGTTCGGCGCGCTCACGTTGCTGGCGCCAGGGATGTTGGCCGCCATGTCGAAAACGTTCTGGCTCTGGCCCACGCTGCCGCTGGAGAAGCCGCCGGCGATCAGCGTGGGGCTGCCCGTGCCCGCGAACAGGTTGGCGGTGAGGCCCACGGCGCTGGCGCCGCTGGCCACGTACAGGTAGCCGCCGCCCGATCGCGTGCTCACCAGGGTGTTGTGCACCAGCTGCAGCGAGCGCGAGGGATTGGTGTAGCCCTCGAAGCCATAGGCGACGAGGTAGGCGTTGTCGGCGTTCGGGCCCTTCTGCATGAGGTTGCCACGCAGGACGACCTGACCACCGTTCGGGAAGTCGGTCTGGTAGCTGGCGGTGCCGCTGGGGCCGTCCATGAAGTAGCTGTTCTCGATCAGGTTGTCGCGCGCGCGGCTCTTCAGGTTGTGCCCGATGCGGGCCTGGCGGAAGAAGCTGGCGCGCACCACCAGGCGGTCGATCTGGTTGACATAGAGGTTGTGCGTATAGCCATCGCCGCGCCCGTTGCCCGCGAACTCGGTGTAGCTGATGTCGATGCTGCCGTTGCCCGGGTTCGCCAGCAGGCCGTTCTCGTTGTCGTAGAAGCCGCTGTTGAGGATGCGCAAGGTCCCGCTGGTGTGCTCGGCACGGATGCCGGCGCCGTTCTGGTCGGGCACGGTGGCGTTGTGGAAGGAAATGCCATCCACCGTGACGTTGGCGCCACCGATGACCCAGATGCCCTTGCCGCGCGCGTTCTGGCCGTCGGCGTACATGCGCGCGGGGCCGCCCGCGCCGCAGATGGTCAGGTTGCCGGCCGTCCATTGCGCGACGGCGGCCGAGCCCCGGTAGTCGCCCGCGCTGATGCGGATGGTGTCGCCCGACTGGGCGGCGGCCGCGGCGGCGGCGGGCGAGGCATAGGTTTTGCCAGGGCCCACCTCGAGCACGCGGCCGGCCGGGCTGGCGCAGGCATTGCCCAGGCCAGGGCCCGCGCCCGGTGGCAAGGGCGTCACGCTGGAGGGCGGTAAGGGAGAGGACGGGGACTGGCCGGGGCCATCGGAGCCACCGCCACCGCCGCAGGCGGCCAGGCCGGCGAGCAGCGCGGGAATGCACAAGAGACGAAGCAGCATACGGGCGCGGGGCCGGGCGGCGGCCCGGCGCAGAACAGGAGAACGGGGGAGTATCCGGTGTCGGCTGGCCTCACGCGCCCCGCCCAGGGTAGCGATTCGTAACAGTCGCGCGGAGAATGCCGAGCCATGCAAGCCCCCATCACCCTCATCGGCGCGCCCACCGATATCGGCGCCGGCGCGCGCGGCGCGTCCATGGGCCCGGAGGCCCTGCGCGTGGCCGGCCTCGCGGCCGTGCTGCAGGCCCAAGGCCTCACGGTGCACGACCGCGGCAACCTGACCGGCCCGGCCAACCCCTGGCGCCCGCCGCAAGGCGGCTACCGGCACATCGAGGAGGTGGCGGCCTGGAACCACGGCCTGCACGGCGCCGTGCTGGACGAGCTGCGCGCCGGCCACCTGCCCATCGTGCTGGGCGGCGACCACTGCCTGGGCCTGGGCTCCATCAGCGCGGTGGCCCGGCACTGCCGCGAAAGACACAAAAAGTTGCGTGTGCTGTGGCTGGACGCGCACGCCGACTTCAACACCGCCGCCCTCACGCCCAGTGGCAATCTGCACGGCATGCCGGTGGCCCTGCTGTGCGGCCTGGGCCCGCCCGAACTCACGGGCATCGGCGGCCACACGCCCGCGATCCGCCCGCAGGACATCCGCCAGATCGGCATCCGCAGCGTGGACGCGGGCGAAAAGCGCCTGGTGCACGAGCACGGGCTGGAGGTGTTCGACATGCGCACCATCGACGAGATGGGCATGCGCCACACCATGGAGCTGGCACTCGCGGGCGTCGACGGCGACACCCACCTGCACGTGAGCTTCGACGTCGATTTCCTGGACCCGGAGATCGCGCCCGGCGTGGGCACCACGGTGCGCGGCGGACCCACCTACCGCGAGGCGCAGCTGTGCATGGAAATGATCGCGGACACCGGCCGGCTGGCCTCGCTCGACGTGATGGAGCTGAACCCGGCGCTGGACGTGCGCAACCGCACGGCCGAACTGGCGGTCGACCTGGTGGAGAGCCTGTTCGGCAAGTCGACCCTCATGAGAAAGCAAGCACCGACGCGCGCGACTTGATCGAGGACGCCGCGGAACCGGCTCCCCCGGGCCGCAGGCATCGCCCCCTGGGGGCTGACGCGCGCAGCGCGGCGCAGGGGATCAACTCTTGCCCACCAGCTCCAGGTGCTCCACCACCGGCGGCTGCGCGAAGAACGGCCCCACGATGGCGCGCCACTCGGCGAAGGCCGGAGAGCCGCGGAAGCCCACGGTGTGGTCCTCCAGCGTGTCCCAGTAGATCATCAACAGGTAGCGGCCCGGGCTCTCGATGCTGCGGTTGACCTTGAAGCCCTGGAAGCCCTTGGCCGTCGAGATGACGGTGCTCGCGCCGCGCAGGATGGCTTCCTCAAACGCCGAGGCCTTCGAGGGATCGATGCGGATGTCCGCGTGTTCCAGGATCATGTGCTGTCTCCGTTGTGGTTTCGGCCGCGGCGCGGCGTGCGGCGCGGATCATATCCACCGCCTTCTCGGCGATCATGATCACGGGGGCATTGGTGTTGCCGCCCACGATGCGCGGCATCACCGAGGCATCGACCACGCGCAGGCCGCGCACGCCGTGCACGCGCAGCTCAGGGTCCACCACGGCGCCCTCGCCCGGTCCCATGCGGCAGGTGCCCACCGGGTGGTAGATGGTGTCGGCGTGGCCGCGCACGAACTGTTCGATCTGCGCCGCGCTCTGTGCGTCGGCCGAGGCCCGCGACTCCACGCCGCCGAAGCGCGCCAGCGCGGGCTGGCTCAGCAGCTGCCGCATGCGCTGGAAGCCGAGCACCAGGCGCGCGGTGTCGTCCGGGTCGCTCAGGAAGGCCGGGTCGATCAGCGGCATCACCTGCGGGTCGCGGCTGGCCAGTCGCAGCGTGCCCCGGCTCTTGGGGCGCAACAGACAGACATGGCAGGAGTAGCCGTGGCCGAACACCGTCTTGCGCCCATGGTCCACCAGCTTGCCGATGACGAAGTGCAGCTGCAGGTCGGGAATGGCCTCGTCGGGCGAGCTGCGGATGAAGCCGCCCGCCTCGGCGAAGTTGGTGGTGAGCAGGCCGGTGCGCGCGCGCCGCCACTCGCCGATGCCGCGCAGCGCCGCCAGCGCACCCCGCAAGGACAGGCCGAACAGCTCGGTCGCGCGCGGCGCGCTGACCACCTGCACCACGTCCACGTGGTCGTGCAGGTGGGCGCCCACGTCGGGCAGGTGGTGCAACACCCGGATGCCGTGCTCGCGCAGCTGATCGCCCGGCCCGATGCCCGAGAGCATGAGCAGTTGCGGCGAGCCAAAGGCACCGGCGCTGAGCACCACCTCGCCACCGTCGCGGCAGCGCGCCAGCTGCAAGGGGCCGCGCCCGCCCTTGGCGCGGTACTCCACGGCCACGGCGCGCGGTGCCTGGCCGGCCTCTTCGTCCAGCACCACACGGCAGACCAGCGCATCGGTGATGACCGTGAGATTGGGCCGGCCCAGGTGCGGCGTGAGGTAGGCCTTGGCCGCGCTGAAGCGCTCGCCATGCTGGTGCGTGACCTGGTAGTGGCCGATGCCCTCCTGATCGGCGCCATTGAAGTCGGCGTTGATCGGGTAGCCCGCCTCGCGCCCCGCCTCGATGAAGTGCGGCACGAAGGGGTTGGGGCTGGTGAGGTCGCGCACGTTCAGCGGCCCGCCGGTGCCGTGAAAGGCGTCGGCGCCACGCTCGTTGTGCTCGGCGCGCTTGAAGATCGGCAGCACGTCGGACCAGGCCCAGCCCGGGTTGCCCGCGGCGGCCCAGGCGTCGTAGTCGCTGGGGTGGCCACGCGCATAGATCATGGCGTTGACCGAGCTGGAGCCGCCCAGCACCTTGCCGCGCGGCTGGTAGCCGCTCCGCCCGTTCAGGCCGGGCTGGGGCACGGTCTCGTAGCACCAGTTCGCCTGCCCGTTCTTGGCCAGCACCGCCAGCCCGGCGGGGCAGTGGATGAGCACGCTGCGGTCGGGCGGCCCGGCCTCGATGAGGGCCACGCGCAGGGCCGGGTCCTCGCTGAGCCGGCCGGCCAGCACGCAGCCGGCCGATCCGCCGCCCACGATGATCACGTCGTACATGCTGTCTCCTGCATTGCCGGCGGCACCCGGATGGGTACGCGACAATGGGCGGCCAAGGTAGCAGGCGCCCCCTTGCCGGTGTAGGCAGACCTGCCTAGCCGCGACGCCCCGACACCCGCGCATCACGCGGGTTTCCCCTGATCCCACTCCCTTTCTCGACGAGGTTCTTCGCATGAGCAGCAACAGCATTCAGACGGTCGGCATCATCGGCTCGGGCACCATGGGCAATGGCATCGCCCAGGCCTGCGCCACCAACGGCCTGCGCGTGGTCATGGTCGACATCGCGCAGGCCGCTCTGGACAAGGGCCTGGCCACCGTCGCCGGCAGCCTGGACCGGTTGATCAAGAAAGAGAAGATGACGGCCGAGGCCAAGGCCCAGGCGCTGTCGCTGATCAAGACCAGCACGAACTACGAGGACCTCAAGGGCGCGCAGCTGGTGATCGAGGCCGCCACCGAGAACGAACCGCTGAAGGTCAAGATCCTGCAGCAGCTCGACGCCCTGCTCGCGCCCGAGGTGATCGTCGCCACCAACACCAGCTCGATCAGCATCACCAAGCTGGCCGCCGCCACGAAGCGCCCCGACCGCTTCATCGGCATGCACTTCTTCAACCCCGTGCCCATGATGGCGCTGGTGGAAATCATCCGCGGCCTGCAGACCAGCGACGCCACGCACGCCACGGTGAAGGCCCTGGCCGAGGCCCTGGGCAAGACGCCGATCACGGTGAAGAATGCGCCGGGCTTCGTGGTCAACCGCATCCTGGTGCCCATGATCAACGAGGCCTTCTTCGTGCTGGCCGAGGGCCTGGCCACGGCCGAGGACATCGACGCCGGCATGAAGCTGGGCACCAACCAGCCCATCGGCCCGCTCGCGCTGGCCGACATGATCGGCCTGGACGTGTGCCTGGCCGTCATGAACGTCTACGTCGAGGAATACAACGACAGCAAGTACCGTCCCTGCCCGCTGCTCAAGGAAATGGTGGCCGCCGGCTACCTGGGGCGCAAGACGGGGCGCGGCGTCTACACGTACTGAAGCGCCGCACGCGGGGCGCTTCACCGGGCACGGGCTTCTGCACCCGGCACCCCGGGTCACTCGTCCTCGCAGACCTTGCCGGTGGGGTAGGTCGTGGTGGTGCCGCTCAGGGCGCGCATGTAGGCCAGGTAACGCTCGGCGCGCTCGGGGGTGTTGGCGGTGACGGCTTCGATCTTGAGCGTGATGGCATATCCATCCTTACCCGCCTTGCATTTTTTGTGCGGGAGGAAAGTCAGCCTCGTGGGAGAGGCCGGCGCGATGTGCACCACCTGGGCCGCGACATAGCCGGTGTCCTCGCCCACCGCCGCGCCAGCCTGGCGCGAATGGGCCAGATAAGCCTCGTAAGCGGCATTGACGAACAGGTTGCCCTGCGAATGGGCCACGAGCACAGCGCGTTCGGCCCGCTGGCCGGCCCGGATCAGTTGCGCGGTGTGTTCGGCCATGTCCTGTGCGGTGAGCGGGTCCGCAGCCAAGGCCGTGCTCAACGCCGTGATCTTGGCCAGCGTCGCATTGGCCAGTGCATCGAACCAATTGCCCAGTGCCTTGTCGCTGCGCACCACCCGGGCCACCAGGCGCTGAGTGAAGGAACCCGGCTGATCGTTCTGGCCGCTGACCTGCTCCCAGAAGTGCTCCCAGCGCCGGGACAGCAGGCCATTCAACTCCGTGCTGCGCTGGCGGAACACCTCGGCCACGTCTTGCAGGCATGCATCGTCGTCGCTGCGCTTGCACGTCTGGTTGTAGAACAGCTCGTAGCGCACCGGCGCGCTGTGCCAATCGGGACCGATGAAGTTCTGTTGCTTCAGCACCTCCAGTGAGGCCCAAGCCTCCCTTCGCGTATTCCACACCCCATTGAAGAACCCCACCAGATAGGCCATGGTGTAGCAGGGGTACTGAAAGTCGACGCCGAAACCGACGCCTTCAAAGGTGTCCAGGTACTGGGCGTACGGTTTGTCGTCGGCGTAAGGCCAGGTTCGGTACCGGTCCCCGCGAGACCAGTAGGGAAACCGAGGGATCAGGTCCACCGCGGGATTCGGTGGCCAAGGCGTGGTGGCCTTTTTCACCTCGGGGTCCGTTGTTCGGGTCGCGGTGGATAGCGGTAGTTGGTCTCGATGGCCTGCTGCTTCAAGCGGACGTCTCCGCACAGTTGCTAGGGTTTGGGGCCCGCGGCCAGCGTGGCGGTGCACAGCAGCAAGGGCATCGACGCCCACGGATATCGGATGCGCATGGTTTTCCCCCTGAGATGGCCATGGCACCGGATGTCCAAGGCACGGCACCAGCTTAGGCAGCCCCGCCCATGCATACCCTCAGGAGTTGGGCCGAAGGTGGACAGTCAAGGCCCCCCAACCGTCCGGGGAACTGAGACAAGACCCGACATCACGCCGCGCCGCTCGCCTACCATCGCCCCCCATGAGCGCTTACGACTTCGATCTCTTCGTCATCGGCGGTGGCAGCGGCGGCGTGCGCGCCGCGCGCATGGCCGCGCAGCGTGGCCAGCGCGTGGCCCTGGCCGAGGTGCTGGGCACCGATGGCCTGGGTGGCACCTGCGTCAACGTGGGCTGCATCCCCAAGAAGCTGTACAGCTACGCGGCGCACTACCACGAGGCCTTCGCCGAAGCGGCCGGCTATGGCTGGCACGTGGGGGAAACACACCTCGACTGGGCCACGCTCAAGGCCAACCGGGCCCAGGAGATCGCGCGCCTGAACAGCGTCTACGCCAACGTGCTCAGCGGCGCCGGCGTCACGCGGCTCGACGGCTTCGCGCGCCTGGTCGGGGACCACGACATCGAACTCGCCACGCTGCACGCCGACGGCTCGCCGGGCCACCAGCGCTTCAGTGCCGCCCACATCCTGATCGCCACGGGCGGCACGCCCCATGTGCCGCACTTCAGCGGGCGCGAGCACGTGATCACCAGCAACGAGGTGTTCGACCTCGAGCCCTTCCCGAAGCGCCTGCTCATCGTCGGCGGCGGCTACATCGCCTGCGAGTTCGCCTCCATCTTCAACGGCCTGGGCGCGCGGGTGACGCAGCTCTACCGCGGCGAGCAGGTGCTGCGCGGCTTCGACGACGAGATCCGCCACTTCGCGGCGGCCGAGATGGCCAAGGCCGGCGTGGACCTGCACCTCAATGCCGGCGTGGTCGACATCCGCAAGACCGCCGACGGCCTCGTCGTGACCTGCGAGGACGGCAATACCCTCACCGTGGACGCCGCGCTCTATGCCACCGGCCGGGTGCCCAATACCCAGGGACTCGGGCTGGACACCGTGGGCGTGGCCCAGGGGGCCCAGGGCGAGGTGCTGGTCAATGAGCGCTACCAGACCAACGTGCCGCACATCCGCGCCGTCGGCGACGTGACCAACCGCGTGCAACTCACGCCGGTGGCCTTGGGCGAGGCCATGGTGGTGGTGGACGATCTCTGCGGCCCCGCGCCCGGCAAGGCCGCGCGCGAGATGAGCTACGACTTCGTGCCCACCGCCGTCTTCACGCACCCCAGCATCGGCACCGTGGGCCTCACCGAAGCCCAGGCGCGTGAGCGCTTCGGGGAGGTCACCGTCTTTCGCAGCGAGTTCAAGGCCTTGAAGCACACCCTGTCGGGCCGCACCGAGCGCACGCTGATGAAGCTGGTGGTGGACACCCGGAGCGACCGCGTGGTGGGCCTGCACATGGTGGGCGCCGAGGCCGGCGAGATCGTGCAGGGCTTCGCCGTCGCGCTCAAGGCCGGCGCCACCAAGGCGGTGTTCGACAGCACCATCGGCATCCACCCGACGGCGGCCGAGGAGTTCGTCACCATGCGCGAGCCGGTGCGCCGCTGAGCGCACGGCGGGCCGCTCGCCCCCTCAGCCCCACCAGGCCAGCAGGGCCACGCCCAGCAGCGTGTGCAGCCACAGCCCCGGCGCCAACCAGCGCAGGTAGGCCCAGCCGCCCGACGCGAACGCGGTGACCGACTTGCTGCCCGCGTGCACCAGCAGCACCAGCATCAGCGCGTGCCGAGACCCTTCAGCGGGCGCCGCGTCGCTGAACACCGCCGCCACCGAGGCGTGCAGATCGGCCAGGGCGCCCACCACGGCGCCGGCCATCAGGCCCGCCTGGCCCAGCCAGGCCTGCAGGCCGTGCACCAGGGCCTGCACGGCCGCCAGCAGCGCCGCCACGGCCAGCGCACCGCCCAGACTGAACATGCGGTCGTCGCGCGCGCTCGGCAAGGCCTCGGTGCGCGGGGTGGCGCCCGTCACCACCACGTCCTTGACCTCGCCACGCACGAGCCACCAACCCCAGGCCAGCGCCAGCGTGGCGGCCACCAGCACGGGCAGCCACAGCACCGGCAGCCAGGCCGGGCGCACGGCGGCCGCCACCAGCAGCAGCTGCAGTTGCGTCGACACGCAGGACAGCAGGCCCCCGCCGGCCATGGCGCGCGCGGGGGCGCTGCCCTCGCGCGCCGCCAGGCCCATGCTGGCGATGGTGGCGGTGCTCGACACGAAGCCCGAGGCCAGCGCCGACAGCGCCACCGCGTGCCGCGTGGCCAGCAGCCGACGCGCCAGGTGGGCCGCCGACTGCAGGGTCAGCAGCAGGGCCAGCAAGGTGCCGATGGTGCGCGGATTGAGCGCCTCGCCCCACAGCGGCCGATCGGGCAGCAGGGGCAGGCCCAGCAACACCAGCGCCACCAGCAGCAGGCCGTCGCGCAGCTCGGCGGCGCGCAGCCAGTGATTGACGAAGCGGTGGGCCCGATCGCGCACCGCCAGCACCACCGTCAAGCCCACGGCCAGGCCCGCCGCCAGCGCGGCGCTGTGCGCGCTCAACACGCCGACCAGGTAAGTCAGCAGCAAGGCCACCTCGGTCGTCACGCCAGGGTCCTCGGAGCGGTCCTTCAGGTAGGCCACCAGGCCCAGGCCCGCGACGAAGGCCGCGCCCGCCACCACAATGCCGCTCAGCCCGGTGAGCGCCGCCGCGGCGCCCGTGACGCAGGTGAGCGCAAAACTGCGCAGGCCGGCCAGGGCGCGCGTCGGCCCCGCGCCCTTGCGCCGCTCGCGCTCGATGCCCACCAGCAGGCCGCAGCCCAGCGCCACGGCCAGGGTGGCGGCCGCGTGGGACAAATCGGGGGAGTTCAGGCCGTTCACTTCACAATAGCCGCATGCAAAAAACGCCCGAATTTACCGCCCCCCAGCGCTTCGACGACCCGGACGCCGCGCTGGATCAGGTGCGCCGCATCTACCAGCACAGCGTCGAGTTCCTGCGCCAGGCCCTGCACGACTACGTCGGTGGCGCCGATTTCCACGACGTGCGCGTGCGCGCCTGCTACCCCTACGTGCGGCTGGTGAGCCACAGCAACCTGCGCCTGGGCGAAGGGGCCGACGAACTCGGCCGCCAGCGCCTGAGCTACGGCTTCGTGGCCGGCCCGGGCCGCTACGAAACCACCCTCACCCGCCCCGACCTGTACGGCGACTACTACCGCGAGCAGTTCCGCCTGCTGCTGGCCAACCACGGCGGCGAGATCGAGATCGGCACCAGCACCCAGCCCATCCCTATCCATTTCTCGTTCGCCGAGCACGACCACGTGGAAGGCCAGATGGGCGCCACGCGCCGCGCCTTCATGCGAGACGTCTTCGACCTGCCCGATCTCACGGCCATGGACGACGGCATCGCCAACGGCACCCACGAGCCCGGCCCGGGCGATCCGCACCCGCTGGCCCTGTTCACCGCCCCGCGCGTGGACTACTCGCTGCAGCGCATGCGCCACTACACCGGCACCTCGCCCGACTGGTTCCAGAACTTCGTGCTGTTCACCAACTACCAGTTCTACATCGACGAGTTCATCAAGCTCGGCCACGCCGAGATGGACAAGCCCGACAGCCCCTACATCGCCTTCATCGAGCCGGGCAACGTGGTCACGCGGCGCAAGGGCCTGGACGCCCGGCCCGGCGACGAGCTGGGCCACGCGCCGCCGCGCCTGCCGCAGATGCCCGGCTACCACCTGGTGCGCGAGGACCGCAGCGGCATCACCATGGTCAACATCGGCGTCGGCCCGGCCAACGCCAAGAACATCACCGACCACATCGCCGTGCTGCGCCCGCACGCCTGGCTGATGCTGGGCCACTGCGCCGGCCTGCGCACCACGCAGCAGCTGGGCGACTACGTGCTGGCACACGCCTACGTGCGCGAAGACCACGTGCTCGACGAGGAGTTGCCGCTGTGGGTGCCCATTCCCGCACTCGCCGAGATCCAGCTCGCGCTGGAGGCCGCGGTGGCCGACGTGACCGGCGTGCCGCCGGCCGAGCTCAAGCGCATCATGCGCACCGGCACCGTGGCCAGCACCGACAACCGCAACTGGGAGCTGCTGCCCGACAACACGCCTCAACGGCGTTTCTCGCAGTCGCGCGCGGTGGCGCTGGACATGGAGTCGGCCACCATCGCGGCCAACGGCTTCCGCTTCCGCGTGCCCTACGGCACCCTGCTGTGCGTGAGCGACAAGCCGCTGCACGGCGAGATCAAGCTGCCCGGCATGGCCAATCACTTCTACCGCGAGCGCGTGGACCAGCACCTGCGCATCGGCATCCGCGCGGTGGAGCTGCTGCGCGCGGGCGGCGTGGACCAACTGCACAGCCGCAAGCTCAGGAGCTTCGCGGAGGTGGCCTTCCAGTAAGGAGAAGCCGCATGGCGACCACCCGACGCAAGTTCGTCCTCGGCACCCTGGGCATCGCCGGCGCCCTGGTGGTGGGCTGGGGCCTGATGCCACCGCGCCAGCGCCTCACCACGGCGCAGCCGCTGCCCACGGGCGAAGGCGAGGTGGCCTTCAACGGCTGGGTCCGGATCGCGCGCGACGGCACGGTCACCGTGACGCTGGCCAAGAGCGAGATGGGCCAGGGCGTGGTCACCTCCTTGTGCATGCTGCTGGCCGAGGAGCTGGACGCCGACTGGTCGCGCGTGCGCTGGCAGCCGTCGCCCATCGACGCCATCTACAACAACATCGCCAGCGTGGTCGACGGCCTGCCGGTGCACCCCGACACCGACAACCTCGCCGTCGACGCCGTGCGCTGGCTCACCGCCAAGGCCATGCGCGAGATCGGCGTGATGATGACCGGCGGCTCGTCCAGCGTGAAAGACCTGTGGCTGCCCATGCGCCAGGCCGGCGCGTCCGCGCGCCAGATGCTGGTGGCCGCCGCCGCCGCGCAATGGGGCGTCGCCGCGGCCGACTGCGGCACCGAGAACGGCGAGGTGATCGCGCCCGACGGCCGCCGCCAGGGCTACGGCGCCCTGGCCGCCGCGGCGGCGCAGCAAGCGCTGCCGCGCGACCCGCCGCTCAAGGCGCCCGAGCGCTTCAAGCGCATCGGCCAAGCCACGCGCCGCCTGGACACGCCCGGCAAGATCGATGGCAGCGCGCGCTTCGGCATCGACGCCCTGCCCGAAGGCCTGCTGTACGCCAGCGTGCGCCTGTGCCCCACCCTGGGTGGCCGCGCGCACAGCCACGACGACGCCGCGGCGCGCGCGGTGCGCGGCGTCAAGGCCGTGCTGGCCGTGGAGCCCCTGCGCGGCGGCACCGGCGGCGTGGCGGTGATCGCCGACCACCCCTGGCGCGCCCGCCAGGCGGCCGACAAGCTGGACGTGAACTGGGACCACGGCGCGCTCGCCAGCTTCTCCAGCGCGCAGGCCATCGAGGGTTTCGCCGCCGCCGCGCGCACCGAAAAGGGCTTTGCCTTCTACGAGACCGGCGAGGTGGACGCCGCGCTCGCAGGCGCCGCGGCGCGCATCGAGGCCGAGTACCGCGCACCCTACCTGGCCCATGAGGCCCTGGAGCCCATCAACTGCACCGTGCTGTTCGAGGGCAACAAGGCCACGGTGTGGGTGTCGACCCAGGTGCCCGGGCTGGCGCGCAAGGCCGCGGCCGGGGCCCTGGGCCTGCCCGACGAGGCCGTGGCGGTGCATGTGCTCATGCTGGGCGGCGGCTTTGGCCGCCGGCTGGAGGTGGACTTCATCGCCCAGGCCGCCGCCATCGCCAAGGCGGTGCCGGGACATCCGGTGCAGACGCTCTGGAGCCGCGAGCAGGACATCCGCCACGACCTGTACCGCCCGGCCTGCGCGGCGCGCTTCGAGGCTGGCTTCGACGCCGACAAGCGGCTCGTCGCCTGGAAAAACACCAGCGCGGGCCAGGCCATCGTGCCGCAGGTGCTCACGCGCGCCTTCGGCCTGCCCGGCGGCGGGCCCGACAAGACCACCAGCGAGGGCGCTTTCGACCAGGCCTACGAGTGGCCAGCCGCCCGCATCGCGCACGTCAAGGTGGACGCGCCGCTGCAGGTGGGCTTCTGGCGTTCCGTGGGGCATTCGCACCAGGCCTTCTTCAAGGAAGGCTTCGTCGACGAGTGCGCGCACGCGGCGGGCCAGGACCCGCTGGCCTTTCGCGAATCGCTGCTGCGCCGGCACCCGAAACAGCTGGCCGTGCTGCGGGCCGCCGCCCAGGCCGCGGGCTGGGGTACCCCCTCGCCGCCCGCGCCCGACGGCGCGCGGACCGCGCGCGGCATCGCCCTGCACGATTCCTTCGGCTCCACGGTCGCGCAGGTGGCCGAGGTCTCGCTCGGCCCCGACAAGGCCATCCGCGTGCACCGCGTCTGGTGCGCCATCGACTGCGGCTTTGCCGTCAACCCGGCGGGCATCCGCCAGCAGCTGGAGGGCGGCGTGGTGTTCGGCCTGTCGGCCGCGCTGCATGGCGGCGTGGAGATCGTCGACGGCCAGGTGCAGCAGAGCAACTTTCACGACCAGCCCATCCTGCGGCTCAACGAAGCGCCGCGCGTGGACTGCCTGATCCTGCCGGGTGACGGCTCCCCCGAGGGTGTGGGCGAGCCCGGTGTGCCGCCGATCGCGCCCGCCGTGGCCAACGCGCTGTTTGCGCTCACCGGGCAGCGCCTGCGCAGCCTGCCCCTGAAACTCGCCTGAGGAGCCGCCCATGACCACCGCGCTCAATGTGAACGGCCGCGACCTCAGCGTCGACGCCGACCCCGACACGCCCCTGCTGTGGGTGCTGCGCGCCGACCTGAAACTCACCGGCACCAAGTTCGGCTGCGGCGTGGCCCTGTGCGGCGCCTGCACGGTGCACGCCAACGGCCAGCCCATCCGCGCCTGCGTCACGCCGGTCTCCGCGGTCGCGGGGCAGGCCATCACCACCATCGAAGGCATCGAAGGTCCCGAGATCGCCGCCCTGCGCGCGGCCTGGACCGCCGTGGACGTGGTGCAGTGCGGCTACTGCCAGGGGGGCCAGCTCATGAGCGCCTGCGCGCTGCTCAAAAGCAATCCCCGGCCCGACGACGCGGCCATCGACGCGGCCATGAGCGGCAATCTGTGCCGCTGCGGCACCTACCAGCGCATCAGGGAAGCGGTCGCGCTCGCGGCGCAACAGGCCAGGGGCTGAGTCAGGCGGCCCGGCGCGGCTTCACCTTCGAGGCCGCGAGCTTGGCGTTCTCGCGCGCGCGCTGCACGTCGGCCTCGCGCGCCAGCGCGACGCCCATGCGCCGCTTCTGAAAGCTCTCGGGCTTGCCGAACAGGCGCAGCTCGGTGCCGGGCACGCGCAGGGCCTCGTCCACGCCGTCGAAGGCGATGCCCTGGGCCTCCACGCCGCCATAGATCACGGCGCTGGCGCCCGGGCTCTTGAGCGCGGTGTCCACCGGCAACCCCAGGATGGCGCGCGCGTGCAGCTCGAACTCGTTCTGCCACTGCGTGACCATGGTCACCATGCCGGTGTCGTGCGGGCGCGGGCTGACCTCGCTGAACCACACCTGGTCGCCGGCCACGAACAGCTCCACGCCGAACAGGCCCTGGCCGCCCAGGTTGTCGGTGATGGCCTTGGCGATCTCGCGGCTCTTGCGCAGGGCCTCGGCGCTCATGGGGTGCGGCTGCCAGCTCTCGACGTAGTCGCCGCCCACCTGCACATGCCCGATGGGTTCGCAGAAGTGCGTCTCGGCCTGGCCGCCGGCGCCCAGCGCGCGCACCGTGAGCAGGGTGATCTCGTAGTCGAAGCGGATGAACCCCTCGACGATGACCCGCCCGTGACTCACCCGGCCGCCGGCCATGGCGAAGTCCCAGGCCTTCTGCACGTCGGCGGGGCCGTCGATCTTGCTCTGGCCCTTGCCGCTGCTGCTCATCACGGGCTTGACGATGCAGGGGTAGCCGATGCCGCTGTCGATGGCGGCCTGCAGCTCCTGCAGCGAATCGCAGAACTGGTAGGGGCTGGTCGGCAGGCGCAGCGTCTCGGCCGCCAGGCGGCGGATGCCCTCGCGGTCCATGGTGAGCCGGGCGGCGCGCGCGGTGGGGATCACGCGCACCACGCCCGCGGCCTCGAGTTCCTGCAGCATGGGCGTGGCGATGGCCTCGATCTCGGGCACCACCAGGTGCGGGCGCTCGCGCTCGATCAGCGCCTTGAGCTGGGCCGGGTCGCTCATGGCGATGGTGTGCGCGCGGTGCGCCACCTGATGACCGGGCGCGTTCTCGTAGCGGTCGACCGCGATGGTCTCCACGCCCAGGCGCTGCAGGGCGATCAGCACCTCCTTGCCGAGTTCGCCGCTGCCCAGCAGCATGACTTTGGTGGCCGAGGGCGACAGCGGCGTGCCGAGCGTGGTCATGGTGACGTCCCGAGGAAAGAAAGATTCAGAGCGCGCTGCCCATGGCCTCGCCCAGGCGCACGGGGCGCGCGGCGGTCCAGTCGGGGCGCAGGGCAATGGTGTCCGGCGGCCACAGCAGCACCACCGTGGAGCCGAGCAGGAAGCGGCCCATCTCGGCGCCTTGGTCGAACGAGAGGGGCGCGTCGTCGTAGCGCCATTCGCGCACGGTGCCCGGACGCGGCGGGTTGACCACGCCGTGCCAGGTGGTGGCCATGCTGCCCACGATGGTGGCGCCCACCAGCACCAGTGCGAAGGGCACGGTGCGCTCGCCCACGGGCATGTCGAACAGGCAGACCACGCGCTCGTTGCGCGCAAACAGGCCCGGCACGCCCGCGGCCGTGGCCGGGTTCACCGAGAACAGTTCGCCCGGCACGTGCAGCATGCGCCGCAGCGTGGCCGCCGCCGGCATGTGGATGCGGTGGTAGTCGCGCGGGCTCAGGTAGATGGTGGCGAAGCTGCCGCCCTGGAAGGCCTGGGCCAGCGCCGCGTCGCCGCCCAGCAGCGTGCGCGTGTCGTAGTGGTGGCCCTTGGCCTGGAAGATGCGGTCGCCTTCGATGCGGCCCAACTGGCTGATCGCCCCGTCCACCGGGCAGACGAAGGCTGCGTCGGCCAGCGGGCGCGCGCCGGGTTTCAGGGCGCGCGTGAAGAACTCGTTGAAGGTGCCGTAGGCGGTGGGGTCGGGGTTCGCCGCCTCGGCCATGTTCACCTGGTAGCGCGCGATGAAGCGGCGGATGGCCCACTGGGTGAGCGCGCCGGCGCGCGCGCCGGCGAAGGCGCCCGCCAGACGGGTAAGCGCCCCCTTGGGCAGAAGGTATTGGAGTTGGACGGCCAGCGACATGGGTGGCGGATTGTAAAAGTGGAACCCGTGGGGGTTTGAGGCGGCAGGCACAATGCCTTGGATGAGCACACCCCTGTTCGAAGCCACCGAGCTGGTCAAACGCTACGGCGAGAACACGGTCGTCAACGGCGTGAGCTTCGCCATCCACCCTGGCGAATGCCTCGGCGTGATCGGCCCCAACGGCGCCGGCAAGACCACCACCATCCGCATGTGTCTGGGCCTCACCGCGCCCGATGGCGGGCGCATCCACGCCTTTGGCAAGGACATGCCGCGCGACGCCATGGCCATCAAGGCGCAGCTCGGCGTGGTGGCCCAGATGGACACGCTGGACCCGGACTTCAACTGCGCGGAGAACCTGCTGGTCTATGGCCGCTACTTCGGCCTGAAGGACGCGCTCATCCGTGAGCGCATCCCGCGCCTGCTGGAGTTCGCCGCGCTCACGCACAAGGCCACGGCCCGCCCGGGCGAACTCTCGGGTGGCATGAAGCGCCGGTTGAGCCTGGCGCGCGCGCTGGTGAACGACCCGCGCCTGCTGATGCTCGACGAGCCCACCACCGGCCTGGACCCGCAGGCCCGCCACCTGATGTGGGAGCGCCTGCAGGTACTGCTGCAGCAAGGCAAGAGCATCCTGCTCACCACGCACTTCATGGACGAGGCCGAGCGCCTGTGCTCGCGCCTGCTGGTGCTGGACCACGGCCGCAAGATCGCCGAAGGCCGGCCGCGCGCGCTCATCGCCGAGCACCTCGAGCCCGATGTGGTGGAGGTCTACGGCCCCGGCGCGCTGGACCTCGCCCAGCGCGAGGAACACGCCCCGCTGCGCGCCCTGGCCGCGCGCGTGGAGGTGAGCGGCGAGACCGTGTTCTTCTACACCGCGCAGGCGCAGCCGCTGCTGGCCGCCCTGGGCGAGCACCACCAGCTGCGCACGCTGCACCGGCCCGCCAATCTCGAGGACCTGTTCCTCAAGCTCACCGGACGACAAATCAGGGAAGACGGCTGATGACCACAACCACCCTCACCCCCATGAATCCCTGGGCCCCGCCGCGCCTGTCCTGGCGCTGGTGGCCGGTGTTCCTGCGCAACCTGCTGGTCTGGCGCAAGCTGGCCCTGCCCAGCGTGGTGGCCAACATCGCCGAACCGCTGATCTGGCTGGTGGCCTTCGGCTATGGACTGGGCGCGCTGGTGGGCACGGTGAACATGGGCACGCCCGGCGGCTCGGTGGCGGTGCCCTACATCCTGTTCCTCGCCAGCGGCAGCATCTGCATGAGCGCCATGAACGCGGCCACCTTCGAGGCGCTGTACTCGGCCTTCTCGCGCATGCACGTGCAAAAGACCTGGGACGGCATCATGAACGCGCCCGTGCGGCTGGACGACGTGGTGCTGGCCGAAATGCTCTGGGCCGGCTTCAAGTCGCTGTTCACGGTGACGGTGATCCTGCTGGTGATGCTGGGCCTGGGCATCACGCACTCGCCCAAGTTGCTGGTGGCCTGGCCGGTGCTGGGCCTCGTGGGCATCACCTTCTCCTGCATCGCGCTGGTGTTCAACGCGCTGGCCAAGGGCTACGACTTCTTCAGCTACTACTTCACGCTGGTGATCACGCCCATGATGTTTCTCTCGGGCGTGTTCTTCCCGCGCGAGCAGTTGCCCGGGCCGGTGCTGCTGTTCTCCGACCTGCTGCCGCTGACGCACGCGGTGCAGCTGGTGCGCCCGCTGTTCCTGGACCAATGGCCCACGGACGCGGCGCTGCACCTGCTCGTCCTGGTGGTCTACGCCATCGGAACGTTCTGGCTCGCGCTGGCCCTCACGCGCAAGCGTTTCGCGCGCTAAGGGCAGGGCCCGGGGCCCATCGCTGGCATCGAACAGCGGGGGCCGGTGGTGAGCGCCGCGTACGACGCGCGCGCCGCGCACGGAGCCGAGCTGGCGGCGCTCGCGGGCACTGATGAGGTCACCCTCTATGGCAATGGTCGGCCCACCATCACCTGCGTCGCGACGCTGACCGGCGGCGGCGACATCGACCGGGTCGGCATGAGCGGCAGCGGCGACGGGGCCCCCGTGCTCTACGCCAGCCGGATCAGGGCCTGAGCGCGGGCACGCCCCGCGCCCTGGGGTTCAATGGACCTGGTGCAGGCCCGGCTGGGCGTCGAAGTAGGCCTCGGAGCCGCTGTCCATGAACTCTTCCTGGTCGATCGCGGCGTCGAATTCGCGGATCGTGGTGTCGAACAGCTTGGGGATCAGCGGCTTGTCCAGCGGGCGGCAGACGCGGCCACGCAGGCCGCGCAGCGGTTGGCTGCTCTCCATGGCGTTGATCACGGCTTCCGGGTCCAGCATCAGGACGAAGGGGTTGGTGCGGTTGGCGAAGGAGTTCATGGCGGGCTTTCGGGATTCGGGTGAGACAGGGGGTCCGTCGTTGGAAACAAACTGTATCGATGGCCCCCGGGGGCGTTAAGTCGGCGCCTCACCATCCCGCGTGTAGGAAGTTCCCCGACAGCTGTCGGGAATCCCCCCGCAGGCGATTCGTGACGCACATCACGCACCGAGCCATGAGCGGTCGCCCTTCGCGCCTGAGCGGCACTCGACCCGGCGCCCCACCGCGCGGCCCGTCACGGTTTCCCGGCGCGGTCGGCCGGGCGCCGTTCAAGGCCCGTGGCGCAGCGCCTCCACGCTGGCGCGCACCACCGCCTCCACGCTGCGGCTGTCCCGGTAGCGATTGCGCAGGAAGCTCGCGTGGTTGCCGGCGTGGGCGGCCGTGCGCTCGATTTCGTCGAGCGCGGCGAGGCTATTGAGCGCCAGCGCGTGCGGCGTGAGCTCGCGCAGCGTGGCCAGCACGTCCTCGCGGATGCTGATCTGCTCGCGCGTCTTGGGGTTGACCATCATGCCGTCGAGGCCGAAGCGGCAGGCCTGGAAACGGTTGTAGGTGTAGACGAGGTAGTCGTCTTCCTCGGGCGGCGGCTCGCTGCGCTCCAGCAGGTGGCGGCACAGGGCCTGCAGGTAGCAGGCCAGCGCGGCCGCGCGCTCCACCGTCAGGGGCGTGTCGCACACGCGCAGTTCGATGGTGCCGTATTCGGGCTTGGGCCGGATGTCCCAGTAAAAGTCCTTCATGGACTTGACCACGCCCGTGCTCTCCATCTTGGTGAAGTAGCCATTGGCGAATTCGTCCCACTTGAGCACGAAGGGCGCCCGCCCGCTCAGGGGGAAGGCAAACACCGAGTTCAGGCGCGCCGAATCGAACAGCGTGTCCACGCCCTGCGAGAACGGCGAGGACGCCGACAGCGCGATGAAGTGCGGCACGTAGCGGTTGAGCGAATGCAGCAGGAACAGCGCCTCGTCGGGCGAGGCGCAGCCGATGTGCACGTGCTGGCCGAACACGGTGAATTGCTTGGCGAGGTAGCCGTACAGGCCCGAGAGCTGGTGGAAGCGTGGCTTGGAGAAGATGCGCTGCTCGAACCAGCGCTGGAAGGGGTGCGTGCCACCGCCCGCCAGTTCGATGTTGAGACGGTCGCCGGCGGCCACCAGGGTGTCGCGGATCTGCTGCAGCTGCTGCAGCAGGGGCCCGTGCTGGGTGTGGATGCCGGTGGCGATCTCGATCATGCTCTGCGTCATCTCGGGCGTGACCACGCCCGGAAAGGGCTTGCGCGCCAGCAGGTCCAGCAGGTCGTTGGCGCTGCTGGAGAGGTCGTGGTCGTAGCTGTTGACGAGCTGCAGCTCCAGCTCCACGCCCATGGTCAGCGAGTCGGAGGCCTTGAAGGTTTCCAATGGCATGGCTTATTCCTTCGTGACGTGGGTCTCGCGCGCGGCCATCAGGGCGCGCTGCGTGACGATGGGGCCCAGCAATTCCTGCAGCAGCATCATGCCGGCCATGGCCGCCAGCACCTGCACCGCGGGCTCGAAGCCATAGAGCCGCGTTTCCTCGATGAGCAGGATCGCGAAGGCCGACATGGGCGTGAGCGCCAGGCCCGTGAGCAGGCCCTTGCGCTCGGAAATGCCCGACAGCCGAGCCGCCGCCACGTTGCAGAACACCTTGACGGCGGTGCGGATCAGGATCAGGGCCAGGCCCATGAACAAGGTGGTGGGCACGTCGGTCCAGGTCAAGAGCGAGGCGATGTACACGAACAGGAACACCGAGAGCAGGTCGCCCGCGGTGCCGAAGTCGCGCTGCGCGCTGGTGAGGTGCACGCGCCGCTCGCGCGCCACGATGCCGAAGGTCAACGCCGCCAGCAGCGGCGACAGCTTGAGCCCGTAGGCCGCGGTGGTCAGCAGCAGCACGGCCAGCGCGAACACCACGGTCACGCCGTGCCCGTGCGTATTGCGCAGCCGCAGCAGCCAGGGAATGGCCATGCCCAGCACCGCGCCCACGGCAATCGACGTGCCCACCACGTGGATGCTGCCGAAGGCCGCGAGCGCGAAATCGCCCGAGGTGGACAGCGTCCAGTAACCCACCACGAGCTTGAGCGCCAGCACCGCCATCAGGCAGTTGATGGCGCACAGGTGCAGCACGCGCTCGGTGGCCTGGCCGGAACTGCGCAGCTCGTGCGCCACGCGCAGCACGCCCGCGGGGGACGCCGCCATCGACACCGCGGCGATGATGAGGCGCTGGTCGGTGGGCAGCGCGAACCAGCTGGTGGCCCAGTACACCGCGCCGAAGGTGGCCAGCGATTCGACCACCCCCAGCAGCAGCACCCAGAAGTTGTGGCGGAACCAGCGCAGGTTGATGCGATAGCCGAGCTCGAACAGCACCAGCGACAGCGCCACCGTGGCCAGGAAGGGCAGGCCCGCGATGTCGGGCGTGAGGCCGGGCAGGTTGATCAGGCTGGCCAGCAGGCCCACGGCCACGTAGCTGGTCACGCGCGGCAGTTGCCAGCGCTCATTGAGCCACTCGGCGAGGAACCAGGCCAGCAGCAGCACCAGGGGCCAGGCGATGGCCTGCAGCAGGAAGGCGATGTCGGAAGGAATCACGGAAAGGCTCTCCTCGGTGACGCCGTCGGACCGGCGCCGGCGCGGGCCGGTCGTCGTCGGGCGTCGTGACCCCGAGTGGGGGCCATCGGTTCATGGACTGGCGGCCCGTGGGGCCGCCGCGGCTCAGACCGCGAATCGGGTCTGCATGGCTTGCAGGCCGAACTGATCAAGCACCTGCAGCAATCGCTGGCGCGCGCGCTCCTGGCGGCCATGGCGATCGTCGGCCATTCTACGGGCCAGGATGAGTTCGTTTTTCATGGAATGCTCCCATCCGACGAGCTCGGTGACGGTCACGTCATAGCCATGCGCTTCCAGACGCAGGCAGCGCAGCACGTTGGTGATCTGGCTGCCGAACTCGCGCGTGTGCAGCGGGTGGCGCCACAGCTCCGCCAGCGGCGTCTGTTTGAGCGCGAAGGCCTTGTGCTGGCGCATCACACCCGCCACCTCGGCCTGGCAACAGGGCACCAGCACCAGGTGCTGCGCTTGGCGCGCCAAAGCGAAATCGATCGCGTCGTCGGTGGCCGTGTCGCAGGCGTGCAGCGCGGTCACCACGTCCACGCGCGCCGGCAGCCCGCTGTGCTGCATGGCCTGCTGCACCGTCGCGGCCAGGAAGCGCATGCGCTCGAAGCCCAGGCGCTGCGCCAGCGCCTGCGAGCGCTCCACCAGCTCCGCGCGCGCCTCCACACCGATGACGCTGCCCTGGCCGCGCGGCTTGAGCACCAGGTCGTACAGGATGAAGCCCAGGTAGGACTTGCCCGCGCCATGGTCGGCCAGCGCCACGTCACCGCGCTCGGCCAAGACCTGCGCCAGCAGCGGCTCGATGAACTGCACCAGGTGGTAGACCTGCTTGAGCTTGCGCCGCGTGTCCTGGTTCAGCCGCCCCTCGCGCGTGAGGATGTGCAACTGCTTGAGCAGCTCGATCGACTGCTCCGGCCGCAGCTCGGGCAGCTGCGCGTGAAGGTCTTGCGCCGGCTTGGGCCGCGCGGCGGAACGGGAAACGGAAGGCATGCGGAGATGATAGGTGAGCGCCGCGAACCGACCCTGGACAATCGCGCATGACCATGCCGACCCCGCACCCCTTCGACACACTCACCCCCGACGCCGTTCTCGACGCCCTCGACGCCATCGGCCTGCGCGGCGATGGCCGCCTGACCACGCTCAACAGCTTCGAGAACCGCGTCTACCAGGCGCACCTGGAGCGGCCGGTGGACGGCCACGAGGTGGTGGTGCTCAAGTTCTACCGGCCCGGCCGCTGGAACGACGCGCAGATCGCCGAGGAGCACGCCTTCGCTGCCGAGCTGGCCGCCGCCGAGGTACCGGCCGTGGCGCCGCTGGCCGTCGACGGCGCCACCCTGCACCACCACGCGGGCTTCGCCTGGGGCGCCTGGCCGCGCCGCGGCGGGCGCCGGCCCGAGCTCGACGACCTCGAGGTGCTGGAGTGGATCGGCCGCTTCCTCGCGCGGCTGCACACCGTGGGCGCCGCGCGCCCTTTCGCGCACCGGCCCGCGCTCGACAGCGCCAGCTTCGCGCGCGAGCCACGCGACTGGCTGCTGGAACACGAAATGATCGCCCCCGAGATGCGGCGCGAATGGTGCGCCACGCTCGACGAGGCGCTCACGCTCATCGAGGCCCATCCCGTGCTGCGCGCCGGCGGCGACGGCGACCCGCAGGGCATCGCGCGCCTGCGCCTGCACGGCGACTGCCACCCGGGCAACGTACTCTGGACACCCGAAGGCCGGCCCGGCGCGGGCCCGCACTTCGTGGACCTGGACGACGCCCGCATGGGCCCCGCCGTGCAGGACCTGTGGATGCTGCTGTCCGGCGACCGGCGCCAGCAGACCCTGCAGCTGTCCGCCCTGCTCGACGGCTACGAGCAGTTCCGCCCCTTCGACCGGCGCGAGCTCGCGCTCATCGAGGCCCTGCGCACCCTGCGGCTGGTGCATTACAACGCCTGGATCGCGCGCCGCTGGGACGACCCGGCCTTCCCGATCAACTTCCCCTGGTTCGGCGGTCGCGACCACTGGCGCGGCCAAGTCGACCTGCTGCGCGAACAGATCGAGGCCATGCAGCAAGCGCCACTTCAGGCCTGATCCCGGACCCCGCCGGGGCACACCCTCAGGGGTTAACACCAAAGCACTCGCATAAGCTCGGTCGCGCCGCGCGCGAAAGGCCCTGCTTCGGCAGTTGTCTTTTACTCAATTCAATTGCACACAATTCAATTTCGACCCACACTCCCGCCATGGCATCGACGCCCCCCACCACCAGCGACCTGCTCAAGCTCGACCACCAGCTGTGTTTCGCGCTGTACTCGGCTTCGCTGGCCATGACCAAGCTGTACAAGCCCTGGCTGGACGAGCTGGGCCTGACCTACCCGCAGTACCTGGCCATGCTGGCGCTGTGGGAAGAGGACGGCCTGAGCGTCTCCGCCCTGGGCGAACGCCTCACCCTCGATTCCGGCACGCTCACCCCGCTGCTCAAGCGCCTGGAGGCCATCGGTCTGGTCGTGCGGCTGCGCGACACGCAGGACGAACGCCGCGTGCTGGTTCGCCTCACAACCGCCGGCCGCCGGCTCAAGGCCCGCGCCGCGCGCATCCCCTCGTGCGTGCTGCAGGCCGCGCAGTGCACCGTGCAGGAGGCCATCGCCCTCACCCGCGACGTGCGGCAACTGCGCGACCGGCTCAGCGCCTGACCCCCATTCGTTCCACCCGCTGTCACCAGCACCCACCCTGGAGAAACCACCATGCCCACCACGCTCGACAAAGTCGTCTACACCGCGCGCGCCCACACCACCGGTGGCCGCGAAGGCTCATCCCGCTCCGACGATGGCCTGCTCGAGGTCAAGCTCGCGCCGCCCAAGGCCATGGGCGGCGCCGGCAACGGCACCAACCCCGAGCAGATGTTCGCCGCGGGCTATTCGGCCTGCTTCATGGGCGCCATGAAGCACGTGGCGGGCATGAAGAAGATCGCCGTGCCAGCCAACGCCGCCATCGACGCCGAGGTCGACATCGGCCCCATCCCGCAAGGCTTCGGCATCGCCGTGCGCATGACCATCCACCTGCCCGGCATGGACCGCGCCGTGGCCGAGGACCTGGTGAACACGGCGCACCAGGTCTGCCCCTACTCCAACGCCACGCGCGGCAACATCCCGGTCACGCTGACCGTGGCTTGAGCCCGGCCCGGCGCCCATGAAAAAACCCGCCGGTTCCGGCGGGTTTTTTGTTGGAGCGCCTGCCTCAGCGGTTGGGCTTGTTCGGGTCGTAGATCGTGGTGCCCGTGCCCACACCGACGCCCGCGCGCACGCCGCTGTTGCCGATCTCGGTGCTGGCGCCCACGCCCACGCCCGCGTTCACGCGGCCGCCCTGGTCCACCCCGACACCCACCCCCACCGGCCCCACGCCGGCGCCCACGCCCAGGCTCACGCCGCCATTGCTCGCGCCCACGCCAATGGTCACCGGTCCCACGGGGATGCCGAAACCGACGCCCACACTGGCGCAGCCCCCCAGCAGGGCGGCAAGGAACAAGGCGGCAGGCGTGCGGGGGAGGCGGACGGTCACGGTGGGCTTTCGGTCAGGAGACATGCGATTGTGAACCCGGTGCCGGCGCAAAGTGCCCCACCCCGGCACCCGTCTGTCACACCAGCAGGGCATTGACGCGGCGCACATAGGCCGCCGGGTCTTCGGGCAGGCCGCCCTCGGCCAGCAGGGCCTGGTCGAACAGCACGTGCGCGAGGTCGTCGAAACGCTCGTTGCCCTCGAGCTTCTTCACCAGCGGGTGGCCCGCGTTCACCTCCAGGATGGGCTTGACCTCGGGCGCCTTTTGGCCCGCCTGCTTGAGCAGGCGGGCCAGCTGCATGGAGTAGTCGCCGTCCTCCACCACCAGGCAGGCCGGCGAATCCACCAGGCGCGAGGTCGCGCGCACGTCTTTCACGCGGTCCTTGAGCGCTTCCTTGAGCTTCTCCAGCACGGGTTTGAAACCTTCGGCGGCGGCTTCGGCGGCCTGCTTCTCGGCCTCGTCCTGCAGGTCGCCCAGGTCCACGGCGCCCTTGGCCACGCTCTGCAGCGGCGTGCCATCGAACTCGGGAAGGAAAGACAGCGCCCACTCGTCCACGCGGTCGGCCATCAGCAGCACTTCGATGCCCTTCTGGCGGAACACCTCGAGCTGCGGGCTGTTGCGCGCGGCGGCAATGGAGTCGGCGGTGATGTAGTAGATGGCCTTCTGGCCTTCCTTCATGCGCGACTTGTAGTCGGCCAGCGAGCCCGGCTCTGCCTGCGTGCTGCTGGCGAAGCGCAGCAGCTTGGCCAGCTTGTCGCGGTTGGTGAAGTCCTCACCCAGACCCTCCTTGAGCACGGCACCGAACTCGGCGTAGAACGCCGCGTACTTCTCCGCATCCTTGCTCAGTTCGTCGAGCATGCCCAGCACGCGGCGGGTATTGCCCTCGCGGATGGCTTTGACGTCGCGGCTTTCCTGCAGCAGCTCGCGGCTCACGTTGAGCGGCAGGTCGCTCGAATCGACCACGCCCTTGACCCAGCGCAGGTAGGCGGGCATCAGGGCCTCGGCCTCGTCCATGATGAAGACACGCCGCACGTACAGCTTGATGCCGGCCTTGCGGTCGCGGTTCCACAGGTCCTGCGGCGCCTTGGCCGGCAGGTAGAGCAGTTGCGTGTACTCGGTGCTGCCCTCCACGCGGTGGTGGCTCCAGCTCAGCGGGGCCTCGCTGTCGTAGCTCAGGTTTTTGTAGAACTCGACATACTGCTCGTCGGTGATGTCCTTCTTCGGCCGCGCCCACAGCGCGTTGGCCGAGTTCACCGTGGTCCATTCGTCCTTGAGGCGGTGCTCGCCTTTTTCGGCGTCCCATTCCTCTTCCTGCATGCGGATGGGCAGGCTGATGTGGTCGCTGTACTTGCCAACGATGGACTTGAGCTTCCAGTGGTTGAGGTACTCCGTCTTGTCCTCCCGCAGGTGCAGGATCACGCTGGTGCCGCGCGCGGCGCGCTCGATGGCCTCGACCTCGAAGTCGCCGCTGCCGCCACTGGTCCAGCGCACGCCCTCGCTGGCCGGCAGGCCGGCGCGCCGGCTCTCCACGACGATCTTGTCCGCCACGATGAAGCCCGAATAGAAGCCCACGCCGAACTGGCCGATGAGCTGGGCGTCGGACTTCTGGTCGCCTGTGAGCCGGCTCATGAAGTCGCGCGTGCCGCTCTTGGCGATGGTGCCCAGGTGGTCGATCGCCTCCTGCGCGCTCATGCCGATGCCGTTGTCGGTGATGGTGAGGGTGCGCGCGTCCTTGTCGAAGGCGATGCGGACGTCCAGTTCGGGCGCGTCCTCGTACAGGGCGCTGTTGTTCAGCGCCTCGAAGCGCAGCTTGTCGCAGGCATCGGACGCGTTGGAGACCAGCTCGCGCAGAAAGATGTCCGGGTTGGAGTACAGCGAGTGCGTGACGAGGTGCAGCAGCTGGGCCACCTCGGCCTGGAAGGAATGGGTCTGTTTGCTCATGGCGGGAATGATGAGGGAAACGGAAAACGCTCGCCGGCAGCGCACCGGCGCGCACCGAGCGTGGCCCAAGTGGGGGCGGCACAGGGGCTTTTCAAGCCCCCGCTCTCAGGCGATCGACACCGCCGGTGCGGCCCTCAGCCACTGCCGCAGCTGCTCGGCCACCAGCGGGCTGGACAACAGGTCGAGGTGCCCGGTGCGGTACACCACGCGCAGGCTGCCGCGCGCGAACGCCAGGCGGCGCGCGGGCTCGTCGTGTTCACCCAGGGCGCTGCGCAGGGGAACCAGGCCGTCGCCCACCAGGCGCTCAGCCAACAGGCCGCGGCGCGGCGCCAGGCAGGCCGCCACGCCAAAGCAGGCCACGCCGTCGGGCAAAGGCAGCGGATCATCCATGTGCCCCTCGTCCGGGTGCCGCAGGTGGCCGTACCGCAGGTCGACGATGCCCGCGCTGCGCAGGCGACCCAGCCGCGCCAGCGGGGCGGAAAACGGCGAGGAGCCGAGCAGCAGATCCGCGCCGTGTCCCGCGCGCTCCAGAGGGGCACCGTGGTGCGGCGTCCCCAGGAACACCAGGTGCTTCAGCAGGTCGGGCCACCGAAGTCCCGCGCGGCGTGCCTCGTGCACCGCGCTTCGCGCCACCAGTCCGCCCATGCTGTGGCCCACGATGGTGATGCCCTGCACGGGCAGCGGCCACAGGGCCAGCACGCGTTCCAGCTGGTGCGCCAGTTCGCGGCCGTTGGCCGCGATGCGCAGGCCGCTGTTGTAGCGCAGGCGCAAAGGGGTGGCCCGCAGCGCCTCGCTCAGCACCTCGGTGTGGTCGTGTCCGCCGCGCCGCCATTGCGTGTCGTTCATGCACAGGCCATGCACCATCAGCAGCAGGTGGGGCCTGGCCCCCTGCAGCGCCCGATCGAACCGTTCGGCCTGCCGCGTGGGCAACACCCGCTCGCCCTGGCGCCACTCCATCGGCTGGGCGAGCGCATTGCCCATGGCCGCGAGGCGGTCTCCGAGCACCCCGTTGATCGCCGCCACCACGGCCTCGCGCCCGGGCGAGTCCTGCCCGGCCTGGGCGGGATCGTCGAACAAGGGGAGAACGCTGTGCAACACGCCGTCGATGCCAGCGCCCACGCCGTGCGCGACCCCGCGAATGGCCCCATAGATTCGCCCGGTGAGGCCACCGGCACGCTCGGGCGCCTCACCCGCCGGCAGGCCCATGCGTTGGCGCACGGCCTGGTGCACGCCCTCGGCAATGCCGACCACGCCGAGCGTGGCCTGCGTGGCCAGTTGGGCGGCGGCCCTCAGATCGCTGGGGCGCAGGTGCCGCTGGCGAGGAGGAGGCGGCGGCGGAACGGAGGCGGCCATGCCGGATTGTGGACAGGCCCCGGGGGCCGCACCGGCCGGGGGGACCGGCGGCGTCAGAACGCTTCGCCAGGAAGCAGGTAGCGCCACTGCCCCTGGGGCAGCTGGCCCAGGGCCACGCGACCGATGCGCACGCGCTTGAGGCCCACCACGTGCAGGCCCACCGCCTCGCACATGCGGCGGATCTGGCGCTTCTTGCCCTCGGTGAGCACGAAGCGCAGCTGCTCGGGGTTGAGCCAGTCCACGCCCGCGGGCCGAAGCGGCTGGCCATCGAGCGACAGGCCGTGGCGCAGCCGCGCCAGCCGGTCGGCGGGGAATACGGCCTGCACGTCCTGCTCGACCACGCCCGGCCCTTTCGGCCCATGCGGCGCCCACACGACGCGCACCAGGTACTCCTTCTCCACCTCGCTGTCCTCGCCGATGAGGGCGCGAGCGACCCGCCCGTCCTGCGTGAGCACGAGCAGGCCGGTGGAGTCGATGTCGAGCCGGCCCGCGGGCGCCAGGCCCTTGAGCTGCGCGGGCGAGAAGCGGCGCGGGCTGCGGTCGTCCTTCCAGTGGGTCCTGGCGTTCACCAGCACGACGGCGGCCTCGTGGCCGTCCTCGGGCTGGCCGCTCACGTAGCCCACGGGCTTGTGCAACAGGATGGTGACGCGCTCGCCCTGGGCCCTTTGCGCGGCGGGCAGCACCTCGATGCGGGCGCCGGGCCCCACCGCCTGTCCCATGGTGGCCACGGCGCCGTCCACGCTGACCCAGCCATTGGCGATCCACTCGTCGGCCTCGCGGCGCGAGCACAGGCCCAACGCCGCCAGGCGCTTGTTGAGGCGCGTGCCGTCGCGCGGCGCGGCGGGCGTGTGAGGGGGGGCGGGGTCGCGGCGGGGCGCCCTGCCGGGGTCACCGGCCCGGGGGGCCGTGGCGGTGGCTGCGGGCTGCACAGGCAGTTCGGGCCGCTGCGCGCTGCTCAGGGGACGGGCGCGCGCCGGGCCGGGGGGGCGCACGGGGGGGCGGCGGGGCGCGCGCGGATCGGCCGGGGGCTTGGGGGCCGCGGGCTTGAGCTTGAGCGTTCGGTTGGGGGGATCGGATGCCATGGCAGCGATTGTCGCCAACCCCACCACCGGCAAAAGAAATCGCCCCGAAGGGCGATTTCCGCCGCTCTTGCCGCGCTCAGGTCTTGCCCTTGGCGGCCTTCAGCGCCCGTTCGTGCTCGGCCTTCGCATCGGCCTTGCACACCTTCTGGGCGTCGCCCGTCTGGTCTTCGCACTTCTCCTTGGCGATGTCGTAGGCGCTGTCGGCCTTCGCCTTCTCGAGCTTGCGGGCATTGTCCGGCGAGGCCTTGTATTGCTGCTCCAGGGCCGCCTTGTCGACACGCTCCGTGCCCTTGGCTTCTTCCTGGCACACGTCCTTGGCGTTGTCCTTCATGGCATCGCAGGCCTTCTTCGCGGTCTTGTAGTTCATCTCGATGCGCTCCTTGGCCGCGTCGTACTCCGCCTTGCTCATGGTCTGGGCGGTGGCGAAGGCGGAAACGGCGCACAAGGCGACGGCGGTGGCGATTCTGACGTTCATGCTTGACCTCCTTGGGGTTGGGATGCCCCATGTTCCGCCGGGGGGCGGGCGCGCGGCGTAGGAAAGGCCCGCCGCGGCGTGTAGGAGAAAGGCGGTCCCCGCCCCGCCCCGCCCCGCCCCGCCCCGCCGATGCCGATGCCGATGCCGATGCCGATGCCGATGCCGGCCCGCGGCCGCGAAGCCCTCAGCCCAGGTCGCCCGAGCGCAATGCCTGCAGATCCAGCACGCGCAGGCCCCCGTACTCGATGCGGATCCACCCCTTCGCCTGCAGCGCACCCAGGGCCTCGTTCACGCGCTGGCGCGACAGGCCCACCAGGTAGGCCAGCTCCTGCTGCGTGATGCGCAGGATGCCGCCCACGTTGGGCGACAGCAGCGGGTGGAACAGGGCCGCCAGGTTGCGCGCCACGCGCAGGTCGGGGCTGCCCAGGCGGTCCACCTCGCGCGCGGCGATGAACTGGCCCAGGCGCTCGTTGAGTTGGTGCATCACGAAGCGGTTGAAACCAATGGAATGGTCCAGCAGCCAGTCGAAGGTCTCCACCGGCAGGCCCGCGATCAGGCTCTTGCGCAAGGCCTGGATGTTGTAGCGGTACTGCTCGTGCTTGAGCACCGTGCCCTCGCCGAACCAGCCACCGGGCGCCACCCCGGTGAAAGTGATGGCGGGACCGCTGGAATCGTCGTTCGTCATCTTGAGCAGGCCGTCGACGAGGCCGAACCAGTAGGTCACCGGCCGCCCGATGCGGCAGACGTAGTCGCCGGCCTCGGCCTCCACCACCTGCAGCGCGTCCAGCGCGCGCTCGCGCGCCTCGCCCTGCAAGGGCGGCAGCCAGGGAATGCCGGCGAGCTCGGCCTCGGTGGGGCGGCGTGCGCGCTCGCGGATGGCGCTGCGGCGGGCGGCAAGGTACATGGGGAAAGTCCTAGCAGGGTAGACCCTCAATTGTCGTCACACAGACAACATAACGTCAAACCCGGGCCTACCATGCGCTCCATACCCCAACCCGGTGTCGCCAGCGAGCGCCCGCGTCGGGACCACAGGAGACGAGGCATGCAGACCACTTTTCCGCGGATGCTGCGGGACCATGCGAAGCAGCGGCCCAACGCGCCCGCGATGCGAGAGAAGGCGTACGGGATCTGGCAGACGACGAGCTGGGGCGAGATGCTGCGGCTGGTGAGGGGTCTGGCGTGCGGACTGCACGAGGCGGGTTTGCGCCGTGGCGAGCACCTGGTGGTGATAGGGGCGAAC